>ENA-OQEB01000236-OQEB01000236.1-human-gut-metagenome-genome-assembly--contig:-NODE-236-length-23508-cov-7.245584_pt1 | contig 23508 bp, 31 predicted proteins | sample MGYA00242787_ERZ504619 | MGnify/ENA primary metagenome ERZ504619 (study PRJEB26092, sample SAMD00036317) | human gut metagenome | host: Homo sapiens | study: EMG produced TPA metagenomics assembly of... | reverse complement strand
TCTTGATTTAAAAAATTTAAAAGAGCCGAATAAAGAAAAAACAAAAGGAGGTGAAAACGATGAAAGCAAAAAATTTCTTTATGGTATCCGACCATATTTTTTCACTTGGATTAAAACCACGGGACTTTGTGGTTTACTGCTGCCTTTTAAAACACAGTGACAGAAAGGAGAAATGCTGTTTTCCGTCACGCAAAACGATCGCGAAAGAATGCTGCATGGATCGGAAAACAGTGGACAGCGCCATCAAGGTTTAGAGAGCAAAGGACTGGTGAAAAAAACATACCGCCATCGCGCTGACGGTACCATGACAAGCAATCTGTATTACCTGACCGACCTACTTGATACAGGGTAAAATTTCACCTTGGGCAGCTTCAGAAATTCCTATCATTAACCATACCCATAGAACAATATTATTACAACAGAAAAGAAAGAATAGCACCAACACAGACAGCCTCATGTTCCGCCCACAAATCGCTGTGTGCCGAAGAACACAAAGAAACGGGGAAACAACCCGATGAAAAAGAAAAACGCCTGTTTGAGGCGATTTGAGGGAAATTTTCGGAAGAAGATTACAAGGTAGATTCGGAACTTTTCCATGGGTCGAAAAGTAAGCAGGAGAAAGGAACGGGGTTGCAAAAGCACCCCGTTCCGGTTCACAGCGGACGGCAATGCCGACCGCAAGAGGATTTTCGGCGCTTTCGAAAGCTATGAAGCATAGGGGTTGTAAAACTGCCCGAATGCCTGCTCTCGGGGTTGCAAATGCGAAACAATACCCAAACAGAAAGGTTCTGGTAGGGGTTGAAACAGGAGTTATACCGTTTGACAGAAAGGATTTATGATGAAAACAATTGATTATGAATTACTGCGAAAGAGACGCGAGAAAATTCTCAAGTTAAGAACAAAAACAGAAGAAAAACAGAATATCGGTATCGGATATGAATTGATTATCGAGGGCAGACACTATCCTGTTATGGCGTGTTTTCCTGCCGGTAGCAGCAGTACCGATAACGCAGAAAGCAAATTTAAATATCTGATAAACGGTCAGAAAAGTTAGTGGTATTCTCGCTGGACTTTTATACCGTTATAGAGTATTGTGTAACCGTATCCTATTCGGTTTGACAGAGTGAATCTTCACTCGGAAAGGAAATGTGAAAATGAGATCAACCGAAAATACAAACAAAAATTTAATAACCGCCCTTTATTGCAGACTGTCTCAGGAGGACGAAAGACTCGGTGAGTCACTCTCGATTGAAAATCAAAGGCTGATGCTACAAAGATATGCTGAGGAACATCGCTTCCCGAACATTCAGTTTTATGTAGATGACGGATATTCGGGTGCGGATTTTGTTGAGGTAAGATAACGTAACCTTTTTTGTAGGGGCGTTTATCTTACCTCTTTTTGATATATGTTAGATAGCATAACTCTTTACGTCGGCTCCTATCTGTCTGAAATAGGAGATACTTTCGGTTGGCTTGTCGCCTGTATCAACTCTGCCGACAAAGCTATAAAAGATTTCAATTTTTCGGGTGTTCGTTTCCTTATCCAGTTCGTGAATAAGAATACGGTCGATAAATTCATGGACGTTCTCGTAAGTCAATTCTTCAATCGCCGTATATTTACGGACAAGGGTAACAAACCTTTTCACGTCTGCGCTGCGTTCGGCGGCGGTGTCAAGCTCCTGTGTCAATTCCGCGATACGTCGCGTCAGCGTCTTTTTTTCTTCATCATAGCCGGAAGTCAAGAAAGCAAATTGTTCATCAGAGAGTTTCCCTAAAGCGTTGTCCTCATACAGTTTACGGAATAAGACGTTTAATTCGCTCATTCTGCCCTGTGCCTTGTCAAGCTCCTTGTGCTGCTGCGCCATTGTTTTCTTCATGGCTTGCTCGCTACACTCATTCGCCGTTTGGATAAATGCCTGTTCGTGGGTCTGCACATAGGACAGTACCCGTTGCAGGTCGGCAAGGACAAGTTCTTTCAATACGCTTTTACGGATATAATGCGTGGTGCAAAGCTCCCCGGTTCTGATACGGTTTCGGTACTTCCCGCAAGTGTAAGCGTGTTTGCGTTCCAATGTTCCGGCTCCTTGCTGCAAATACATTTTGTAGCCGCAATCCCCGCAAAAGAGAAGTCCCGAAAAAATGTCGATTTCGTTTACTTTCGTAGGGCGGTGTTTGGTAGCAATCCGTTTCTGTGCAAGGTCAAAGGTTTCTTCATCAATCAAAGGTTCATGTGTGTTGGGGGAAGAAGTATTGCTTTTCCTCCGGGTTTTTTCTTTGTCTTTTTTTGATTTGTAAGATACCTTGTAACTCTTTCCAGTAATGGTATGCCCTAAATACTCTTTACGGCTAAGAATGTCATACAGCGTCTTATCCGGCCAGTTGTAAATACAGTTCGGGTGCGGGCGCGGGTGGCGGCAGCTCCCGGAACGACGGTAACGCATTTCGGAAACGGTCAGTATTTCATGTTCCCGCAACCAGTTTTGTATTTCGCAAATACGGTCGCCGCGCACATACATAGCAAAAATCTGTTTTACAACGTGTGCTGTTTCCGGGTCGGGCAATAAATGATTGCGGTCGTTAGGGTCAGCTATGTAGCCATAAGGTACTTCGCCGTTGACACGCTCGCCTTTCTGTGCCTTTGCCTGTTTGACTGCCCGGATTTTCTTTGAAGTATCGCGGGCGTAAAACTCATTAAACCAGTTCCGCAGTGGGGTAAATTCGTTGTCGTCCCTTGCTGTGTCTACACCGTCGTTAATGGCGATATAGCGCACTTCGTATTCCGGGAAAACAATTTCGATAAGTTCCCCGGTTTTAAGGTAGTTACGCCCAAGACGGGAGAGGTCTTTTGTTATGACCGTTGCCACGTTCCCGGCTTCTACCTCGCGCAGCATGGATTGAAGCCCCTCTCGCTCAAAACTTACGCCGGAAAATCCGTCGTCAACGAAAAAGCGCGTATTGAAAAAGTGGTGGTCGTCTGCGTACTTCTGTAAAATGAGCTTTTGGTTCTGTATGCTTTCGCTTTCTCCGGCTTGCATATCCTCTTGACTTAATCTGCAATATAAAGCGGTTATCTTGTCTGCCTGTAACATTTTGTCCTCCTCTCTGACAGCAGACAAGCATGGTATTTGTACTAACAAAATTATACCATGAACCGCTGCTAAAGTCATGTCCTAAATATGAAAAAACGCCCTATTTTCGGGCGTTTGCGGCGTTTAGCTCCATATCTTTACGAATGAGCTTTTTTATCTTTTTATCGAGTGTGTCCGTTGCCCGTTCACTCTGCGCCGAACATACAAGATAAGTAACTTTTCCAATTTTATGTTCCGTTGTGGTAACGGAAGATTGATTTTGCGACAAAAGAAAAGCCCCCTTTCTTTCGCTCGTTCAATAGTTCAGTTTATGAATAGTAGCAAGTCCACTATTCACGGTAATTTATAAAGGGGCTTTCATCAGACGGTCAATTCGCTTCTCAACCTCACGGGAATTGCACCCCTGCGCGGTTCTCGCGCAGCCCTACCCATTGCCTGCGACGCTTTTAACGCTCGGACTGTGGCTATAAGGGAGTATCATTATGTATTTTGCGCGTTATCGCCGACAGGCTGCTAATCCTGTTTTCCGGCGTCGGTGTTGGTCGCTCGGCAATCCAGGGCGGGAAGTCCCGCCGGGATTGCGTCATGGCGCACCCGCCGCATGGCTCGGCGCAAAAGGAACGTATCTGATTTGCCCTATGCTGCGCCGCCGTTTTATTGCGTCGCTTTCTTTGTCAAGGTGCAAAATGGCTGTGCTGCCGCATTAGCAATGGAATGGAAAAGGGGGTAGTAAAGACATTCCGTTGCCGATTGCGGTTATTCCTCTGTTCTAAAATTGAGGACAGCCATCATCAGTTTTGCTTGCAGCCGTTCACGAATATCATGGTCTACGCCAAAATAGACGTTCCCGCGCTCGTCATACAGCTTCCGCATGGAGAGGCGGGCTATGTACCGCTGAAATGCTGCAAGACCATTTTCATAGCGTCCGGGTCGCCCTTTGTCGCTGCCACAATGACAGGATAAGGAATAAGGGCTTTTTCCGGGTAGCCGGGTTGATTACCATTCGTCCCATTCATCAGCATTTTCCTCCAGGTATTTTCTTAACAGTTCAAAAGAGCTTGTCCGCCTGTACTGTATTGTGCTTCTCGACGTATTGAACAGCTCCGCAATTTCGGTGTCGTTCATTCCCTCAAAGTAGTACAGCAGTACGGCTTTGCGCTTTTCTTCCGGCAAAGTACGGATTGCTTCAAGAAGCAGCTTCGGCGTGATTTTCTTCCCGGCTTTCTCAAAGACGGTTTCGGCGGTTTCCCGTTTGAAATATTCATCAAAGGTATGAAGCTGCCGCGCTTCGTCTAAGGCAAATCGGAAAAGGTGACTTCCCTTGCCTTATGCCTGTGCAGCTCCCTGTGAGCGTCACACGCTTCATTGTGCAGCACCGTATTACAAAACTTCTGAAAAGCACATTGTTTGTAAAACTCCCTGCTATTAGGTTCCACATTCTCACCTCCTTTCTCGTTGGAAAGTTGGTGGTGCTTCCCCCTTTTCGCGGGGCAATACGGCGTTTTTCAAAAACGCCGAAGATTTTTTGAAATTTCTTCAAAAATTTTTTGAACGTACAAAATGCGCCCGTCCGAAAAGCCCGGACGGGCGCATAGGCATTGTAAGCAGTATCCAGATGATTAGACAGTTCATATATATAAGCGTAGTTTCCCCCGGTGGTGGGCGGGCTTTTTTTGATAAGTCAATAACTGTCGGATTTTGTCGATATGCTTTTTGCTTCATGGCGGCTACCTCCTTTAGCCGCCGATTTCAACAGTGATACCGCGTCATTTCATTAGAAGATAAAAAGAAACGGCGGCTTTGATTTTTCAAAGCTGCTGCGGAAATCAAAGAACGACAAGCAACAGTTCTGATTTTGCTCCAATATGGTTATTAGGGGCACAAATTAAAATCAAAAAAGAGCCGATAACAGCAGTATTTCAAACTGCATATTATCGGCTCTGCGTCTGTGCGTCTGGCTCTTTTAATTAAATTATTTCTGTTGTTTTTTGGCTTTATTATATGTATTAGCTAACTGTCCACAAGCTGCTTTAATCTCTCTACCATGAGAAACTCTCATGGTAACTTCAAGTCCTGTTTGCTCTAATTGATGTTTGAACGCAACCATTTTCTTGTTTTTGTGGTGCTCTAATTTTTGAATTACTCGTCGGGTTGTATTGCAGCACGTTAATCATAACATTTTTGCCCTTAAACCATTTTGCAAGTTGCCTTATATCTGAGGAACGGTCATTTATACCTGGTAAAAGCAAATACGCAAATACCACTTTTCGATTATGCCTTTGAGAATAGGACAATGCTTGCTTAACAACATCTTCAATAGCGTACATGTGCATATGAGGAATGATACAGTTTCTCGCAGCCTGTGTTGCTGCATGTAAAGATATTGTCAACTGAATTTTTAGATGTTCTTCGCGCAATTTTTTTAATTGATTAACTGGACCAACTGTTGATACGGTAATGCCGTCGGTTGGAAAGTTAAGTCCATTTCTATCTCGAAGAATATGGATTGCTGCAATCAAGTTGTCGTAATTGAATAAAGGTTCTCCCATTCCCATAAAAACGATACGATTTACTTTTTGACGTATCAATACAACCTGCTGCACAATTTCAGACGGTGTTAGATTACGAACAAAACCATTGCGTCCGGACTCACAAAAAATACAGCCAACAGAACAACCAACTTGCGTACTTACGCAAACAGTCCCACCATCTCGCCGTTTAATAAAAACCGTTTCAATATACCTGTTATCTTTCAATTCATAAACATACTTTTCAGTATCGCTACTTTTATAGACTTTTTTTGTTGATATTGATAGATTTTCTTTGTGAAATGGCTGTTTATACAATTCCGTATATAAGGCTCTTGCTTTATCCTCTCCAATTACTTCCGACATTTCTTTGTAAGTAAATCCGTATGGGTCATTCAATATTTCCGTAGGTGTACTTTTAGGTAAGTGTTTCATTTAAATATCCTTCCTTTTCAAAATTAAAAAGTTTGTTTTTCAGAGTTTTTGATTATGATTTCTAGTTTTTCAACATCAACGATATGCGTTAATTTACATTTAGGGCAGAAAAGAGGAAAATTTCTTAATACCGTATTATAAAATACTTGAACCCTCGTCTTTCCGTTACAAATTGGACATTTTATCCAATATTTTTCAAGCATAATATTTCTCCTTTTGCGCAAAAAATGCAGGTCAATTCTCAACATGAGCATTGACCTGCATTTATACATATAATACTACAACAAAATTAAGGCATAGTTTTTATACTATGTCTATACGTCGTTAGTTTTGTTGTATAGCATACGCAAAATAAGCATGACAAAAAAGCCCATATTGAAAATGGGAAAAATCTTTTTTGATTTCAATGCTTATCGAATACGCATGCTATGTAACATAAACATTCACCCCCTTTTATATAATATTATATACAAAAGCAGCTTGTTGTCAACATATATATATATGAATTATTTTGGCTAACTGATAGAACTACGTAGACATATCCAAGAAGAAAGGGGAACAGTAAAATGTAATAGGGTGAATAACTATGGCAAAAAGACCAGTACCACGATACGACTTTAAGGCTTTTGGGGCAGCGATAAAGGCAGCGCGTGAGGGATGCAAGGAGAGCCGCAAGAAAGTAGGCGACGAAATGTTTATCTCGCCGCGCTACCTTGCGAACATTGAGAACAAGGGGCAGCACCCAAGTTTACAGATATTCTTTGAGCTGATACAGCGTTACCATATATCCGTAGACCAATTCCTTTTAGAAACGCCGCCGGAGAAGAACACGCAGCGGCGGCAGCTTGACGCGCTTCTTGACGGTATGAGCGATACAGGCATACGGATTGTAACCGCAACGGCAAAGGAGATTTCCGAAGTCGAAAAAGAGGGCGAATAGGAATGTCCGACTTAAAACTGAACAGGATTTAGAAAGCGTTGTAATCTTTTTTGAGGTTGCAGCGTTTTTCTTTTGCGTAAGTTTGGCAAAATCGCTTTTTCTCCGTAGTAGGTGATAAGAGCCTAAAGGATAAAAACATTCGTAGCAAGCATAGGAAGCGGGTACCACTTCCGTATTTTCGCCCTCCCGCGCTGCGGCGCGTCGGTTGAAAATTGCTTGTTGGGAAGTGTCCCAAACCCTCGGAACGGAAAGGAAAGGAGCGAACACATGGACGGACGCAAAAGGACAGTGCAAATCAAATTCAGAGTGACGGAAGCGGAACGGGATTTAATACTGGAAAAAATGAAGCTCGTACCCACCCGGAACATGGCGGCGTATCTGCGGAAGATTGCCATTGACGGGTATATCATTCAGATAGACCACGCCGATATAAAGGCTATGACCGCAGAGATACAGAAAATCGGTGTCAACGTCAACCAGATAGCACGCCGCGTAAACGCGACGGGGAACGCATACCAAGAGGACATAGAGGAAATAAAGGGGGTGCTTGCGGAGATATGGCGGTTACAAAGATTAAGCTATTAAAAGCACTCTAAGCAAAGCCCTTGACTATATCGAAAACCCGGACAAGACGGACGGGAAAATGCTTGTGTCCTCTTTCGGTTGCTCCTATGAAACGGCAGATATTGAGTTTGAATATACCCTGTCGCAAGCACTCCAAAAGGGGAACAATTTAGCCTTTCATCTGATACAGTCCTTTGAGCCGGGGGAAGTCGATTATCAGAAAGCCCATGAAATCGGAAAGCAGCTTGCCGACGCGGTAACAAAGGGGCAGCATGAGTATGTACTCACGACGCACATTGACAAAGGACACGTCCATAACCATATCATTTTTTGCGCGGTGAACTTTGTAGACCACCATAAATACAATTCCAACAAAAGGAGCTATTACGGCATACGGAACATGAGCGACAAGCTGTGCCGGGAAAATGGCTTGTCCGTTGTCGTCCCCGGCAAGGGCAGCAAGGGAAAGAGCTATGCGGAGTACCAGGCAGAAAAGACGGGTACAAGTTGGAAAGGCAAGCTGAAAACCACTGTTGACGCGCTTATCCCCCAAGTTTCCAGTTTTGAGGAATTGCTAACGCGGTTACAGGCGGCGGGCTATGAGATAAAGCCGGGGAAATATGTATCATGCCGCGCCCCCGGACAGGAACGCTTCACCCGCCTTAAAACCCTCGGCGCAGACTATACAGAGGAAGCCGTAAGGGAACGGATAGCGGGCAGACGGACAAAGGTGGCGAAAGCTCCCAGAGAGCAGCGCGGCGTGTCGCTGCTTATCGACATTGAGAACAGTATCAAGGCAGCGCAGAGTAAGGGCTATGAACAGTGGGCGAAAATCCACAATCTGAAACAGGCAGCTAAAACAATGAATTTCTTGACGGAACATAAGATTGAGCAGTACGCGGATTTAGTCAGCCGGATTGAGGAAATGGCAGCGGAAAGCGGACAGGCGGCAGACGCATTGAAGAACGCCGAAAAGCGGCTTGCGGAAATGGCGGTGCTTATCAAGAATGTTTCCACCTATCAAAAGACAAAGCCTGTCTATGACGCATGCCTTTTAATTATACTCATATTGTAACAGAGAAAGAGAGGTGCCGGAGTAATCCGGGAATTGGAGGCATATATGTACGGAGCAATTTTAGGAGATATTATAGGAAGTCCGTTTGAGTTTGACAGAGGTGATAAAACAAAGAATTTTGATTTGTTTAGTGAAGGCTGTGGCTTTACAGATGATTCTGTTATGACAATAGCAGTTGGAGAAGCTCTCCTGGCAGTCGGACCGGAAGCAGCAGTAAAGAAAATTGAAGATGCGGTAGCATCCAATATGCAGGATTGGGGAAAAAGATATCCACATGCAGGCTATGGTGGAAGCTTCAGACATTGGCTTAAAGAAAATAATCCGAAGCCATACGGAAGCTATGGAAATGGTTCAGCCATGAGAGTGTCAGCAGTAGGCTGGCTTTATGATTCGATGGAAAGAACCAGAGAGGTAGCTAGAGCTACAGCGAATGTGACACATAATCATCCAGAAGGTATAAAGGGTGCAGAGTCAACTGCAAGTGCAATATATATGGCAAGGAATGGATCTTCAAAAGAAGAAATCAAAACTTATATCGAGAGGGAATTTCATTATGATCTGAGTAGAACATTGGATAATATCCGAACCTACTACCATCATGTTGAAAGCTGTCAGGAAACAGTACCAGAGGCAATCATCGCATTTCTGGAATCCAAAGATTTTGAGGATGCCATACGGAATGCAGTATCACTTGGTGGAGATACGGATACGCTTGGTGCTATTACAGGAAGTATTGCAGAAGCATTTTATGGGATCCCAGCTGTGCTGATTGCAGAGTGTAAAAGCCGGATTGATAAGGGACTGATGACGGATGTTCTTGATGAATTTGATCATGTACTTGGCAGGAGCGTGGATACTTATTCAGATGAAGTGGATGAGACACAGGCAAATCAGATGATTGAGGCAGCAATCGACCAGTATTATATTCAGCAGGATAAAAATGGAATGCTGTTATTTATGGAAGTTATGGTAACAAGAATGCAGCAGGCAGGAGAAGTTATTGTTCCATATATCACGGAAAATCCTTTTATGTCGGAAGAACAGATAAGTAAAGTAAAGGCTGGTGACACGATTTCGCTTGACCATGATGTAAGACTTAAAATAGAGACTGTAAAAGATTCTGATGAAAAAGAATGGATTGGAGTATTTACATCTTCTGAAGAGATGCATAAGGGTTCTGCTGGAAATGTGCAGATGAATCAGTCTATTGAATCAATACTTCGTCTGGCACTTAATTGGGAACAGGTGAATGGAATTGTGATTAATCCGTTTGGTAAGTATATTCAGATGACAAAGAAGATGATAGAGCTTTTAATCAATGGGTATGAATATAATGAGAATGAAAGGAAGAGCAAAGATGATGAGAACAATTAAAGTTACAGGAAAAGGGAAAATAGCAGTAAAGCCGGATAAAATCCGGTTATATGTCAACAAGGAAGAACTTTGCAAAGAATATGAAGATACTCTCCGAAGGTCAACAGAAGATACAGAGCTTCTCAAGGATTTGTTTGAGAAACTTGGTTTTCAGAGAAAAGACCTTAAAACAGTATATTTTAATGTCGATACAGAATATGAAAGCTATCAGGACAGAGATAAGAGCTGGAAGCGAAGATTTAAAGGTTATAAGTATAATCACCATATGAAAATAGAGTTTGCAGCTGATAATAAAAGATTAGGGCAAGTCCTTTACGCTTTGGCTCATAGCTCATTAAGGCCAGAGTTTTCTATTGAGTATACAGTGGCAGATGTAGAAAAATGTAAAAATGAGCTGTTACATAAAGCAATCGAGGATTCCATTCAAAAGGCACAGGTGCTTACAACAGCAGCAAATGTGAAATTGGGTGAAATACAGGCAATTGATTATTCTTGGGGAGAGATAGATTTTGTAACAAAGCCATTGAATGAAATGAGATTAATGGAGTGTACGGAATGTGAAATGAGTGCACCGGGAGCATATGATATAGATATTGAGGCAGACGATATTAATGTTATTGATACGGCAACTGTAATATGGGAAATTGCATAAAGAGGAAGATATAAATAGATTAGACGAAAAGCAAGAGGCACCGTTAAAGTAGGTACCTCCTTCTTTTTAGAGAGTTAGCTCTTTTTCTGATATGGGAATTTGCATCTCCGGAGCATTAAGTAGTGCTGTGAAATTCTGTCTAATGATATTCAGTGTCTTCTGCTTTTTCTGCAATTCTTGTTTTTCCCGGACAGTAGCAGCTTGTTCAGATTCAAGATTTTCTATCCTCTTCTGGATTTTATTAGAGCTTGGGATTTTGGTAACACCGAGATCCTGAAGCTCTTTTTTTAGTGAATCGTGCAGTTGGTATTCTGCTTGATGTTTGGTTCGGTATGCTTTTGGATTTTTAGCAGATTTGCAATCTTCAATCACTTTTCGGCAGAGACGGTAAGAATCACAGTGTTTTTGAATGATTTTCTGTGTGCTCAGCTCACTGTTGATTTGCGTTATTCTTTGATCAGCCGCTTTAACAGAAGCATCAACATCAGAAACATGCTGTTGGAAATCTTCATAATTCAGCAGGTTATTTTCGGAAAGATAGTTGAAGGTGCGTGCCGCTTCTTTCAGGTTATTTAGTTTTGCCCATCGTTCAAATCCTTCTCGATTGCCGGTCGTAACATAAGTGGAGATATTGATATACAGGCGAGCTTCTCTGGACAGATGCCTTGGAGCTTTTATTTTGTTACGGTTTTTTGCCAAACGGATGCGGACATTTTCTTCTGAATAATAGCTTCCAAGAGATTTCATATAAGTGAAGTTTTTCTGTTCCGGTGCACAGAAGGACAGGTGTTTTCCCTGTCGGACTTCATATCCGGCTAACTGCATTTTTTGTAAAAATTCCTCATAGTTGATGGAAGTCCAGATTGCTTTATCAACTGCAACACGTAGCTTGGCTTTCCAGCTGGTGCCACGATGATATTCCATGTTCTCCTTATAACTTTTGCCTTTTTCTCCGGTTGGCATACTGGTGGCAAGTCCATTTTCATGGCAGATACGATTACTGATCCGGCAGATTTTATGGTAGCTCCGCTTATTGGAAACATACTTGTGATGATCAACAAAACTTGCTGCATTAAAGATGATGTGGTTATGGATATGATTTTTATCAACATGGGTGCTTATCACATATTCATATTTTCCTTTCAGTACTTCGTTTGCAAATTGTTGCCCTAAGCGATGGGCAGTTTCGGCATCAACTTCTCCAGGTTTAAATGACTGGATCAGATGAAATGCCAGGTTATCACCTTTGTCCATTCCATTCTTTTTTGCCATTTCTCTTGTCATAGAAAATTCAAGATCTGCAGTTTCCGGGGAACAGCCAAAACTGGAAACTAACAGTTTTTCATCTGTTTTATCTGGATTCGTGATGTAGTCCAGAGCTTTCTTGTCTGTTACTTTAATTGGGAAGATCTTAAGATACGCCATAATTCTTTCACCATCTCTTTTAATTCTTGCTTTTCTTCCGGATACAGATCACCGGTGCTGTTTACTTTTTTGGCAATCTGATTAATATTCACACCGATCTTATGCATTTCCTCATACTGTTTCTTCAGTGGAGTGGTATCGGTGTTGACGATGTAACCGTCGATTGCCATTTTACGAAGATAAGCTCCCATATTTTTTGTCTTTGATTCAATCATCTTTCTACGAATAAGCTTTTTTTCTTCTGGGGAAACACAAAACAAAATCTGTATATTTCTTTTTCTCTTTGCCATAGGCAGATTCTCCTTTCTTTGGTTCTTCGAAGTAGTGACTTCTGTGTTTTTAATTTAGGGCAGGGTTCCCTAAATTGCTGGTTTTCCGGAAGTGTATATACACTTCCTGTCCTTGCTATTTACCCGGTGGCACAGCCGCCGGAAGAGAGTCTTAAAAAAGAACCCTCTATAAATAAGGTACTGAGAGAAGAAAAAGAGGACATCGAAGCTCAGAAGTATGACGCAAGCATGATTCTGTGGTATAGTAAAATCTGAATGAAAAAGAAGAAAAGAGGTCAAACCGATGTCACGGAAAAACCATAAGATGATAGATGGGAGATTACTGCAAACGAATAAGAAGTATTCCCAGTTAAAAATGAAGCAGAAAGAAAAGATTGCGGAATGGATGTTTCAGGCAACCAGAGATTATTATATGAAAAAATGTACTTTTCCGAGTGACAAACATCTGGAAGAAGTGGTGGATTCTGTTTATGAAAAAATTGAAGATGCAGAAATCTGGATTCCGTATGGAGAGGTCTTCAAGCATTATAAATCCAAACGATCGGATATCAACAAACGTGTCAGAAAATCTCTGAATGAAAAAGAAGAGAGTCAGATTGAGAAGGTCTGTTTTATGAATATGTGTATGATTCAGGATCATAAAGGGAATGTACTGGCTCTGGATAAAGTAAATGATAGCTATACCGGTACAACTTTTCCAGGCGGTCACGTAGAAGCAAATGAGATTTTTCAGAAATCTATGATTCGGGAAGTCTGGGAAGAAACAGGACTTACGGTTGAAGCACCGAAGCTTGGAGGATTATATCATTGGCATAAGAGCGGAGTGCACTATGTTATTACCTTGTATAAAGCGGATAAGTTTACCGGAGAATTAAAGAGTTCTGAGGAAGGAAGAGTTTATTGGATTCCGCTGGAAGAGTTAAAAACAAAAGAACTTGCTACAGGTATGGAACACGTTTTGCGGATTCTGGAATCAGAGAAGGTGGACGAGTGCTATATGCATCTGGAAGCAGATGGATATGTGGGAGACTTGTATTAAAGAATTACATGAGAAATGGCTGCCTGCTCATTGGAGAAAAGACAGCCATTCTTTATAAGATACATCATTCATCTATTCTGTTTTTTGCGGTTCGTTTTTGGAAGTGAAATTAATATATTTGGCACGTTGTAAAATTGAAATAACTGCATCAATGCTTTCAGGATTGGAGAAGCTCATGATAAAAGGTTCTTCTTTAAATTCCATGGTTCGAACCCAGGATTCTGATCTGGATTCTTGAGTATATGGATGGGACGTGCACTCTGATTATAAAATGCCAGTTGTGCGGAATCTGTAGTGTTACCGATGACACCAATGCCTACATCCCCTTTTCCAAAGTCTATTCTATGTTTATTTAAGTTGATCATTTTCAAAAATCTCCTTTTTCAAAAATAGCATATTTAGTAATTTTCTATTATTCCCGAAGTAGGGATATCTTTTAAAAAGTCACTGTTGGAAGTAATCGGAGAATCTACAATCTGAACACCGCTACGTTTCATCATTCGGAATTTGAAATCAAGAAGTTCCGGTGGAACTTTCAGTTCAGCTGCAGCCTGGAAAAATGACATATCAGCGTTAAGCATCTCCAGGACATCTTCATCCTCCAGAAGATAATCAGCGGCAAAGCAATTCGCTTCATATTCACATTGTGATACTCCATCGAATAATTCAAAATCATGAAAACACTTGATCTGAAGGGTTTTCTGATGAAGGAGTGCGTGCCCAATCTCGTGGATCAGGATAATCTGCTGTATGATTTCCGGCAGATCGCTGTTAATGACGATGCAGGTCTTTCGACATTCCCGCATACAGAAGCCTTTACAACAGTTTGGATCAGTTCCAAGCGGAAGCTTCTTAACAATAATATGCATAGCGGCTGCAAGGCGGTACGGATCACTTTCCTGATATTTTGTTTTTACTTTATTAACAGTGTCTCTTATACATTTTGAACTCATAAAAACACCTCGATATTTCATAAGATAGTTTGCTACAAGTATAGAGTAGCAAAAGTGCTGTACGAAAATACGGACACCTATGAATCACTTTCCGTTTCAGTGTTTTTCTTTTTCCGTCCAAATGTCTTTTTAGCTTCCATCTTACAGGAAAGATATGCTTTGGTTACAGCTTGATAGAAAGCATCTTTTGCTTCTTCGTCAAGTTCGCCACCAGCGAAAAGAGCACGGTTGGCTTCGAGAATCTCATTGATGTCCTTGGCTCCTTTTTCACCAAGCTGTCCATTGACTTCATCAATATAATCCATTTTTTCAATTCCATAAGAAGGATCTGTAATCTCGTCATGTTTTAAATAATCATAAGAGACATTTAATGCATGAGCGAGCTTTCTCATAGTAGAGATTCGTGCGATGGTGCCGGAACTTTCATAAGCTGCGATTGCACGCTGTGATACGCCGACCAGTTCTGCAAGTTCTTTCTGCGTCAGATGATTCTGTTCTCGTTGAAATTTAATCTTGTCTGAAAAATTCATAGTGGGATCCTTTCCAAGTTTTTGAAATCGTAACTTCATCAACTTTATAAAAACTATTGACAGAGTTCATTATCACGTATAAAATACAAACAAATGTTCGTGAAGTTAGTAGAAATTATAATTCAAAAACTTCACAAAGTCAATATGAAGCAAAGAAGTTTTATTACGATTTTTAGACTGGTAGGTGAATGTTATGAGCAGGACAATTCTTCATTCAGATATGAATTGCTTTTACGCAAGTGTCGAGATGTTGCATCATCCGGAACTTGCCGGAAAGCCGATGGCAGTTGGGGGCGATCCGGAAGCAAGACATGGAATTGTGCTGACTGCGAATTATATTGCAAAGCGAGCCGGAGTAAAAACAGGTATGGCATTGTGGCAGGCAAGGCAGGTTTGCCCGGAAATAATTTTTGTACCGCCTCGCATGGATCTTTATTTGAGGTTTTCCAGAATGGCACAGGAGATTTACAGTGAATACACAGATCAGAGAGAACCATTTGGGATTGATGAAAGCTGGCTGGATGTAACTGCCAGCACTTCTGTCAAGGGAGACGGAATGAAGATTGCAAAAGAGATCAGCAGTCGGATTAAATATGAACTAGGTGTTACCGTAAGTATTGGTGTTTCCTGGAATAAGATATTTGCAAAGCTCGGTTCTGATTATAAAAAGCCAGATGCCATTACAGAGTTTTCCAAAGACAATTACAAGGATATTGCATGGAAACTTCCAGTAGGAGATTTACTTATGGTCGGACGAAGTACTGAACGGACGATGAAGAAACTTGGCATTTGTACGATTGGAGATTTGGCAGGAGCAGAATCTTCTATATTAGAAACATATCTTGGAAAGATGGGATTGGTACTTCATACCTTTGCAAATGGATGGGATGAAACTCCAGTTTCGGTAGAAGGATATAAAGCACCAATCAAGTCTATCGGGAACAGCACAACAACGCCAAGAGATCTTGTTAGTGAATTGGATGTCAAGATTATTTTGATGGCTCTTTCAGAGAGTGTAGGAGCCAGGCTGCGTGAAAATGGTTTTCAATGCAGGACAGTAGAAATCTCGATTCGGGATAATGGTCTGTATCATTTCACGAGACAGTGCAAGCTGGACAGGGCAAGTAATCTTACAGAAGAAATTGCCAGAACTGCATTTGAGTTATTTCAGAAAAATTATAACTGGGAACATCCGATTCGTAGTCTTGGTGTTCGAGGATGTGATCTGGTATCAGAAGAGATGCCTTATCAGCTTGATTTATTTATGGATGAAACAAAAAGAGAAAAAATCAAAAAGATGGACCAGGTGGTAGATGAGATCCGTGGAAGGTTTGGCTATCAGAGTATTCAGAGAGCATTTATGTATCAGGATAAGATACTGGCACAGCTGAATGCTAAGGAACATACGGTTCATCCACAAGCATATTTTCATGGATAGGAGAGAGCAGGTGTTTTGTAATGACAGCTAAAGTGTATGTAGATGTCCTGGCGGTATTTAGCGGGAAGGAGAATTGATCCCTACAGCGTTTGTCTGGAAGATGGACGTAAGTATGCGATTGATAAGGTTTCAAAACCGGAGCGTTGTGCCAGTCGAAAAGCTGGTGGAACCGGATATCGTTATACCTGTCAGGTGGGCGGGAAAATCTGTCATCTGACTTATGAAGAAAATTACAGATGGTTTATGGAACGTAAATAGATTTAAAAAGTAGTATTGACACTAGCTTTACTTTTGGTATCATTGGAAATGTGGTAGTGATGATGTGAGCTTTAAAATGAGGTAGATAATATGAGATGTCAGGTTTACATTCCAAAGGAACTGGAAGAGGTGTTGTTAAATGATGCTAAAAAAGCAGGTGTTAATGTATCAGAAATTATTATTAGAATATTGAAAAAAAATTATAAAACAAAGAATAGCGAAACACTAGATTATATTGCACTTAAAGATATTGTTTTTAAAGAAATAGAAGAATATATTTCAACATTAAATATCAATGATGAATTCGAGTTATATGATGCATCTGAAACATTTCGCAATATTCCGATGACAAAAGAGGGGAAGCCTAATGTTAATCGGGCAAAGCTTGGTAGATTGTTTGGTCAGTCTATTGGCAAAAAACCATTTGAAAATGTGGAAAGAGTTTATATTGCAAACGGTAATGTTAAGAAATCAAGATACAATAAAGCTACAATGTTTAAACGAACAAAATAGTTGTAATACAAAATATTGTAACGTGCTCCAAAGGGAGCCCTGAATCAGGGCCCCCTTTGGAGAGATAGATATTCGATGAGAACATCAGCAGTCGGGGATACATCCTTTCCCGTGAGAACCGATTGCTTTCAATAGATCATACAGTTGCCGGTCAGCCAGAAATAGAAGCTATCCCACAGCGGATATTTCTGCGGAATCTGCATGAAGAGATGTTAGGACAGTGACAGACTGTGAATGGAACAAACAATACAATGATTGGTCTGGCTGCGGAAGCGGTCGGGAAGGAGGACAATTATGCAGAGAATACAGGATATGTTTATCAATATGGAAGAAGTGGCAGAGGATGCTTATAAGAATACGGAATTATTGCTGAGTCAGTATACCAAGGTAATGTTCCGTATTGAGAAGAATCTTGTGGATATAGATTATGAAATGTATGCAGAAGAAGGGAAGCATCTGAAGGAAATGTTATATGATCTGGTAGATTTCGATGCGACTGCAGAGAAACGCAGAATTCAGGAAAAGCTTCTGAATAATGATATGAATCTCTGTTTGCTGGAAATAATGAGAGATTCCCTGATAGCTTTGAGGGATTATCCAAAGAATGGACAGCTGTATTATCGGCTTTTGAAATATAGATATTTTGAAGCAGGAAATACCAATGAAGATGTGATGCTGATGCTGGATGATATGCCAAGCACCACTTACTATCGAAACCGTAAGAAAGCAATCCGGTTGTATGCAACAATGCTCTGGGCATTTACACGACCGGAAAAGATACAGAATAAGATGGAGGAAATAAACTGGAAGAAAAGTGGAAGTAAAGTGGCAGTGAACTGACAGTAAACTGGCATGTGAATGGTATTACAATGAAAATACGTGCATGTTAGAATTGATATGCTGAGAGAAATAGACCTTCGCAGACGTAATGTTTGCGGAGGTTTTTCTTTTCTCAAATTATAAGGCGTCAGGCTGTGCCCGGAAGGGCATGGCCTTTTTTTATACCCAAAAACAGGTTGCAGATTTGAAAAAGCTTCCTTTTTAACAGGTAGATGCCGGAAAGGAAGAGCATATCAAGATGCAGGGAAGAGGCAGGCATTATGCCAGATATCCATGATTTTCGATTTGTCACAAATCAACAAAAACGACAAATCGGAGGAACAATCATGGAAAAAAGAAAATACACATTTTACGACAGATACCAGAAGGTGAAATACGCTAATATTACTGCAGAGGAGCTGGAAGTTCTTAATATTTCTTATAATAAGGAACATTATATGTTCGATCAGCAGCATCAGAGAAATAATACAGTATTATTTTGTGGATTAGAATCAGAGAACGGTTGTGCGACAGACTTTATCGCAGATAGTGGACGTGATATTGCATCGGATATCACAACTGAGATCTTCTTCAAAGAACTCTTCAGTGATCTGACAGAGAAAGAAAAGAAAATCGTGAGCGATTATTTTATCATGGGAAAACAGGTTAAGGAAACAGCAGAGGAACTGGGCATCAGCACACGTCAGGTAAGTAGAGACAAGAAAAGTGCTTTGGCAAAAATGTTAAAGAGGATGAAAGCAGCTGGATATGAATCATATGCTGAGGCGGCTGGTGCATTTCTGCAGGAAAGCGATTATATTCCAACACAGATGGAAACACAGAATTCTATTATGAAGAAAAGGACCGGAGAAGTGAGACTGCCATCAGATCATAAGATGAAAAAATAAATTAGTTAAAAATTAATCATGATAATAATGTGATGATATCACAGAAAACAAATGAATTTCAGATTATAATAAAGCCACAAAAGAAAAAACAAGGAGGACTGTAAAATGTCTGCTATTAATATCAATAAAAATAATTTTCAGAATGAAATAATGGATTCCGAGAAAACCGTTCTTTTAGACTTTTGGGCTCCTTGGTGTGCTCCTTGTCGTATGGTGCTCCTATCATAGAGGAGATAGCAAGTGAACGCCCTGATATCAAAGTTGGAAAGATCAATGTGGATGAGCAGCCAGAACTGGCAAGTAAATTTGGTATTATGAGTATTCCAACTTTGGTGGTTATGAAGAATGGGAAGATTGTAACAAAAGTTTCAGGGGCAAGACCTAAGAAGGCAATCTTAGAGATGCTTTAAGGAGGTGCGTTAATGGGATTTTTTGATTTTTTAAAACAGGCGAATATTAATCAAGGGATAGAGGAATATAAAAAGACTGCTGGTGCAGTTCTGCTGGATGTTCGTACGCCGCAGGAATATCAGGAAGGGCATATACCAGAAAGTAAAAATGTGCCATTGCAACAACTTAACAATGTTGTTTCGGTAGTGAAGAATACAGAAATACCGCTGTTTGTATACTGTTATTCCGGAGCCCGAAGTCGTCAAGCAACTGGGATGTTGCAACGAATGGGATATTCTAAAGTAAATAATATTGGTGGCATTGCTGCTTATTCAGGAAAGGTGGAAAAATAAGATGAAGGTAATAATCGTAGGCGGTGTAGCCGGAGGAGCTACAGCTGCAGCAAGAATACGAAGATTGGATGAACATGCAGAAATTATTGTGTTTGAAAGATCCGGATACATATCCTATGCGAATTGTGGGCTTCCATATTATATCGGAGACGTGATCACAGACCCGGAAGAACTTACACTACAGACACCAGAGAGTTTTTTTAAACGATTCCGTATTAACATGAAAATTCATCATGAAGTTATCTCCATACATACGGAACGAAAAACGGTTTCAGTGAAAAATTTAGAGAATGGTGAGATATTTGAAGAAAACTATGATAAGCTGATCCTCTCTCCAGGTGCAAAGCCAACACAGCCGAGACTTCCCGGAGTAGGTATGGATAAACTTTTTACACTTCGTACTGTAGAAGACACTTTTCGGATAAAGGAATATATAAATAAGAATCATCCAAAATCGGCTGTATTGGCAGGTGGCGGTTTTATTGGTCTGGAACTGGCAGAAAATTTGAGGGAGCTTGGCATGGATGTTACAATTGTCCAGCGGCCTAAGCAGCTGATGAACCCATTTGACCCGGATATGGCATCCATGATCCATAATGAAATGAGAAAGCATGGGATAAAACTGGTACTGGGCTATACAGTAGAAGGATTTAAAGAAAAGGACAATGGAGTAGAGGTTCTATTAAAAGATAATCCATCCCTTCAGGCTGATATGGTGGTGCTGGCAATCGGAGTTACACCAGACACAGCATTAGCAAAAGAAGCTGGTCTGGAACTTGGCATCAAGGGAAGTATCGTAGTGAATGACAGAATGGAAACTTCTGTACCGGATATTTATGCAGCAGGTGATGCAGTTCAGGTAAAACATTATGTTACGGGTGATGATGCGCTGATCTCTTTGGCCGGACCAGCCAACAAGCAGGGCAGGATCATCGCTGATAATATTTGTGGTGGTGACAGCCGTTACCTGGGCAGTCAGGGAAGCTCCGTTATCAAAGTATTTGATATGACAGCAGCCACTACAGGTATCAATGAAACCAATGCCAAAAAGTCAGGATTAGATGTAGATACAGTAATTCTTTCTCCTATGAGTCATGCCGGTTACTATCCTGGTGGAAAAGTGATGACCATGAAGGTGGTTTTTGAAAAAGAGACTTATCGTTTGCTTGGTGCTCAGATTATTGGATATGAAGGAGTTGATAAACGTATTGATGTGCTGGCAACAGCAATTCATGCAGGGCTGAAGGCAACCCAGCTGAAAGATCTGGATCTTGCATATGCACCGCCGTATTCCTCTGCCAAGGATCCTGTAAATATGGCAGGATTCATGATAGACAATATAGCAAAAGGTACCTTAAAACAATGGCATCTGGAAGATATGGATAAGATTTCTAAAGATAAAAGTGTTGTATTGCTGGATGTGAGAACTGTAGGTGAGTTTAACAGGGGGCATATGGATGGATTCAGAAATATTCCTGTAGATGAACTAAGGGAACGTATCAATGAAATTGAGAAGGGAAAGCCTGTTTACTTGATATGCCAAAGTGGTCTGCGCAGCTACATTGCCAGCCGTATTCTGGAAGGAAACGGTTATGAAACATACAACTTCTCCGGTGGATTCCGCTTCTATGATGCAGTGGTTAATGACCGTGCGCTGATTGAAAGGGCATATGCATGTGGTATGGATTATTAAAAAATAATCACAATAATTTTATAATTTACTTGTAGCGTAAAAAGATCCCCCATTTATTAGAATGACTTTCACAATTCTGATAATGAGGATTCTTTAGATGTCATAGAAAAACAGTTTTATGATCTTTGTAGTGTTTCCAGTCTTTTCGAATCAAGGATGGTGATTTTGCCGCGTGAGAGTTTGACGAGACCCTCGCCCTGAAAGTATCGAAGCATTCGAGTGATCACTTCCCTGTGGGAACCAAGATGGTTTGCGATAGTTTCGTGAGTGATTTTCAGTTCATTTGTTCCTTCGATAGAGGTCTCTTCTAAAAGAAATGAAGCAACACGCTTATCCAAACTCTTCCACATGATCTGTTCAATCAGCCACATGACATCAGAAAAACGGCTAGCCATTAATTCATTGGTATAGTTTGCGACGGGAGCCGATTCCTTCATGATGTCCTTATAGATTTCAGCAGGGATGATCCAAAGATCAGTATCTTTTTCTGCTTCAATGGTTACTTCAAATTGAATGGACTGCATGATACATGAGGCGGATAAAAGACACATATCCATATCGAACAGGCGGTAAAGTGTAATTTCTCGTCCTTCATCTGAAAGTATGTAAGTTCGAAGCTGCCCGGATTTAACCAGTAATAATCCAGTACAATCCAGGTTTCCGTTGTGAATGATCGTTCCTTTTTTACATCCCGTGTAATCAAATTGTCTGAAATTACTTTTTTCTGTGCTGTATTTAAGTCATTCCATAGTGGAAAATAATTTTCGAAGCTCATAACAGTTATCTCCTTTACGAACATAGTATACTTACTTTTTTTAGATGCGTCAATTACATAATTGACATATGCCATAAATAAAAATATACTGACTATAGTACATGACTGTTGTGAATATGAGGGAGGGATAAATAATGCAGGGAGATGTCAGTTTTACATTTTTGGACCGAATTGAAGAAGTAGAACTGAATATTGTAGATAGACGATGGCAGTCTGCACTGGCATTGGCATTGACTTTGCCAGATATTTGCGGAGGTATTGCTTTCCCGGAAATTGTTAAACATTATCGAGATGGCCGGGTTATGCTGGATCGGCAAAAGAATCCGACCCGTGATGTGGGAACAGTATATTCGCTGGTTTGATGAATATGCAGGGGACTACTTTAAACTATCTCAATCCGATGAAAAGCCATATATTTGCGGAGAACGCTGTTGGCAGCTTCGATGTGAATATCTTCATCAAAATAAAGGATTTTTGAATGATGAAAATAATATACGCTTTCATCTTGGACTAAACTGTGGAATGTCAGTTTGTCAGTTGGAAAGTATGAACATACAGGAGAACGGAAACGATATTCGTATAGACATAGAACAGTTTTGTCTGAGGATGTGCAAGGCAGCAAAGAATTATTATGATAAAGTTCATTTGGAAAAAGACTTTAGTCTCTATAATACACCAGTTTTGGATTTTATTCAGGTAACACAAAAAAAGAAAGCTGCTTCTATTATTGCACTGGTCTGTGGCAGTGAACGTTATGCAAAAGGATTAAAAGAAACATTGCAATTTATTTCAGATCAGATCATGCTGTTTTACACACCGGAAAGTGCTAAAACAAGATTAGGCAGACATAAGCCGGATCTTTGGATTGTTACCGAAGATATGACGAGCCAACCGAATCAGCCATGGCGTGCGGACAGGACAACACCTGTAATTTTAATCACAGGCAATCCTGATGCTGTTGAAATTAAAAAGAATTCAGGAAAACTAACTGTTCTTTCTATGCCATTATCAATAGTTGATTTGCGGAAAACCGTCGAAATATATGTGTCGTGAGGAGAAGTTTATGCTGTACATAATACTATTATTTGTATTTGTAGTTGTAGTTGTATATTTGATGATGCTTATGCGGAGACAGAAAGAAAAGATGAGCGAAATTAAAATACAAATAGATCAACTGCAAGCACAACATGATCGATTGCAGAAAGAAAGGGATCAGTTACAAGAACGGATGAATCATCTGGAAGAGCAACGAGAACACTTGCAAATGCAAACAGACCAGGCATTTCGGAGTGCTGATGAAATCGAGAAAATTTACGATGAGATATGGAATCATGCTAATACCATTCACCTTTACTCTTCGTTAGCTGAAGAAGAAAGCAAATCTATAACAATGAAAGAAAAACAAAAAGAAATTATTCGAAACAACTGAGGAAATTCTAAACAATCATAATATAAATATAAAGGTAA
>ENA-OQEB01000235-OQEB01000235.1-human-gut-metagenome-genome-assembly--contig:-NODE-235-length-23533-cov-2.610271_pt1 | contig 23533 bp, 24 predicted proteins | sample MGYA00242787_ERZ504619 | MGnify/ENA primary metagenome ERZ504619 (study PRJEB26092, sample SAMD00036317) | human gut metagenome | host: Homo sapiens | study: EMG produced TPA metagenomics assembly of... | reverse complement strand
AAAGAAGATCAGGGGATTCATTCTCAAAGGCGTTGGGGATTGAATACCGTTTTTTCCTGTTTATTTTTCAATCTTTTCATTGATCAAAACCGCTATAAGGCGCGTAAACTCAGAAGAGTTTTGTAGTGATAGAGATTAAAGGAGATTAAATGGGAGAATTATTGGTACGTTACGAAGAATCAGGAATTGACGAGCGGATTTTGCGCGCGGTGGAGGAGATGGGCTTCGTCCATATGACGCCGATCCAGGAAAAAGCGATTCCGGTTTTTCTGGAAGGAAGAGATGTAATCGGACAGGCGCAGACAGGAACCGGCAAGACAGCCGCTTAACGGCCTGCCGATCCTGCAAAAGATCAATATCTCTCAATATCAGCCTCAAGCGCTTATCCTTTGCCGACACGCGAGCTTTGCCTACAGATAGCGGACGATTTGAACGATTATTCTAAATACATCGATAACCTGAAGGTTCTCCCTGTATACGGAGGTTCCAGTATAGAGAGCCAGATCAAGACACTGAAGAGAGGCGTACACGTGGTAGTGGCTACCCCGGGACGTTTGATCGACTTGATGAACCGCAAGACGGTTGACTTAAGCAACGTAAAGAACGTCATTCTTGATGAGGCGGACGAGATGTTGAACATGGGTTTCACCGACAGTATCAACGAGATCTTGGCGGCTATACCGGAAAACCGCAATATGCTGCTCTTCTCCGCTACCATGCCGAAAGAGATTGCCTCTATCACCAAGAAATACATGAAGGACCCGAAAGAGATCGTCATTGGCAGGAAGAACGAGGGAAACAAGAATATCCGCGATATCTATTACATGGTTCGTGCGCAGGATAAATATCTCGCGTTGAAACGTCTAGCCGATTATTACCCGAACATCTACGGTATCATCTTCTGCCGTACCCGTAAGGAGACACAGGAGATCGCCGATAAATTGATTCAAGACGCTATAACGCCGACTCCTGCACGGCGAGCTGAGCCAAGCGCAACGTGATTACGTGATGCAGAAGTTCCGTATCAAGAATATCCAGTTATTGGTCGCTACGGACGTAGCCGCACGTGGTTTGGACGTGGATGACTTAACCCATGTAATCAATTACGGTCTGCCGGATGAGGTAGAATCTTATACCCACCGCCGCGGACGTACGGGCCGTGCGGGAAAAACGGGTATCGCTATCTCTATCTGCACGTAAGGGAAAAAGGCAAGATCCGCGAGATCGAACGAATCATTAACAAGAAATTCGATAAAGGCAAGATGCCTACCGGTGAGCAAATCTGTGAGAAGCAATTGTTCAACTTGGTGGACCAGATCGAGAAAGTGAAAGTGAACGAGGAGGAAATCGCTAGTTTGATGCCTTCTATCTACCGTAAATTGGAATGGCTGGATAAGGAAGATATCATCAAGCGTGTCGTATCCTTGGAGTTCAACCGGATGATCGACTATTATAAAGATAACGATGATATCGAGGTTGTAGACGAGAGCGCCCCAAGAGAAAGAGGCAAACGTGGTGGTAGAGGCGAAGCGGAAGAAGGCTACACCCGTTTCTTTATCAACTTTGGAAAGACAGACGAGCTTACACCTCCTCAACTTATAGAGTTGGTTAATAAGTGTGTACCGGGTAAGGTTCGTATCGGTCGTATCGACTTACGTGATAATTTCTCATTCTTCGAGGTAGAAGAGGGAGAAGCCAACCGTGTCATGGACTCGATGAACGGCTTCGAGGTAGACGGACGACGTATCTCCGTAGAACCGGCGCAAGCGAAAGGCGAAGGTGGTAAAGGCAGTCGTGGTAGCCGTGGAGGTAGCCGTAGCGGAAACGGTTTCAGAGACCGACGGGATAGCGGTAGAAAAGGCAGAGATAGCGTCGGGAAAGCGACCGTGGAGACCGTGGCGGTAGACGTTCCGGCCGTGGCGATGACAAACCGAAGCGTAAATTCTATGAGGACGCTCCTCGTGGAAAGAAAAAACGCAGTAAATAAAAATAGATATTCATAACCCTTCCTAATGAGCTCGGCATCGAACCGGGCTCATTTTTTAATTAAGGTTATAAAGGTCTTAAATTATGCGTACCTACAAAGTTTGTGGTACTTAATTCCTTATTTTTGCCAAAACTGGAAAAAGTCCTGAAGACATGCAAACAGAACTAGTACGTCAGCTAACCATAGAAGATTTATCGCAAAACGCTGTGCTTGACTATATTGATGGAGATATAGCATTTGCCAATCGCCTCCGCCTTCCTCATGTGCCCCATGCCAAGCCTGTCAAGATTGACGCATTAAAATTGTTGATATGCACAAAAGGCACATTGCAAGTAGACGTGAATACCAAGACACGGATAATCCGAGCCAACGAAGTTCTGTGTTGCCTTCCTCTGACCGTACTTCGCAATGCTATCGGTAGTGATGATTTGGAATGCAAGGGGATCGCTATCTCCATGAATATAGTCAGGAGATTAGTCAGCTTGGGTGGTGGCACACGAGACAAGTTTTTTTATCTCGAACAAAACCCAGTCCTGCCAATAGGACAAAAGGGAGCACAAATCTTCGAATTATATCATAAATTAATTGGTTCCAGGATAAAAGCAACAGACAATCCTTATCAGAAAGGGATCATGTCTGCCCTTATCAGCGCTATATTCTATGAGTTGCTAGGTAATTTGGATACATATTGTATATCCAGAAACAACACGATGTTCAAGCAAGGCGATCTTTTATTCAATCGATTTATAGAATTACTATCTAAATCAAAAGTAAAAGTACGCTCCGTCTCTTTCTATGCGGATAAGCTCTTTATCACTACCAAATATCTCTCGGTGATATGTAAACAGGTATGTGGAAAGACAGCTTTCGATATCATTAATGAATTTATCATAGAGGATATCACCGAGCTACTTAAATACTCTGAAAAATCCATTAAGGAAATAGCCAATTATTTGGAGTTTCCCAATCTCTCATATTTCGGGAAATACGTGAAGGCACACACGGGTATGTCGCCTACCCAATACAGAAAGCATCTTATAAATAAGCTATAAAAGCATCTCATACTTTCTTTTTGAGAAACCATACTACAAGATATTACAATCAGAACACTTCACCAGCACATTTGGTATATAAAAATGAGCTATCTCCTTTTAACTTTGCGCGGAATTTTAAAAGGATATACAAATGGTTATGAGTTCAAAATGGATGAGACTAATAGGATTAGTCGGTTTTACGGCAGTATTGGTGTCTTGCAAACAAACACCTCAAGCTCCAATGAATGCCAATTATGCAACAATGAAAATAACAGTAAGTGACAAGAAATTCTCTACCTCTTATTCAGCCACGATCCGTGGACGGCAGGATATCGATATTTATCCACAGGTATCCGGAACTATCGAGCGCCTTTGCGTAACAGAAGGTGAGAAAGTCCGGAAAGGACAAATTCTTTTCGTCATAGACCAAGTACCCTACAAGGCAGCCTTGAATACGGCTATAGCCAACGTTAAATCAGCAAAGGCAGGCTTAGCCACGGCGGAATTAACCTACAACAGCAATAAAGAGCTATATGCCCAGAAAGTAGTATCAGAGTTCAGCCTAAAGACCTCCGAGAACAGTTATCTCACCGCACAAGCAGCTTTGGCACAAGCTGAGGCTCAAGAGACAAACGCCCGCAACAACCTCTCTTATACCGAAGTAAAAAGTCCGAGTGACGGAGTGGTAGGAGCGTTACCCTATCGGTCGGAGCCTTAGTCAGCGCCAATATTCCACAGCCATTGACTACAGTATCCGACAACTCGAACATGTATGTGTATTTCTCTATGAATGAGAACCAGCTTTTATCCTTGACCCGTCAATATGGTTCCATGGATGACGCACTGAAGAACATGCCGGAAGTAGAACTTAGACTAAATGACAACTCCATCTACGAACATAAAGGAAAGATCGAGTCGATCAGCGGCGTGATCGATCGCCAGACCGGTACGGTAACCGTCCGTTCTGTCTTCCCAAACGAGGCACGCCTACTACATAGCGGAGCCTCTGGAGCGGTAATCATCCCCAGTACATATGAGAATTGTATCGTAATCCCACAGGAAGCGACAATACGTCTACAGGATAAAACAATGGTATATAAAGTAGTGGATGGCAAAGCAGTCTCATCCTTGATCACGGTAGCTGAATTGAACGATGGACGCGAGTATGTCGTATTAGACGGACTGAAAGCCGGTGAAGAAATCGTATCACAAGGAGCCGGATTGGTACGTGAGGGAACACAAGTTAAATAAAAAGAAATCAGTGCATTATGAAAGGGAATATATTTATCAAACGGCCTGTTATGGCTATATCCATTTCCATCCTGATCTTGGTAGTCGGGCTGATTTCGCTTTTCTCGTTACCTGTTGAGCAATATCCGAATATCGCTCCGCCAACAGTAAATGTATCAGCTACCTATACCGGCGCAGATGCCAACGCTGTGATGAACAGTGTCATCATGCCTTTGGAAGAAAGCATCAATGGTGTGGAAAATATGATGTACATCACTTCTACCGCTACAAACGCAGGGACTGCAACTATCGAGGTATTCTTCAAACAGGGAACTGATCCCGACATGGCAGCGGTTAATGTGCAGAACCGAGTCTCTAAGGCACAAGGCTTACTACCGGCCGAGGTAACCAAGATTGGTGTCTCCACTCAAAAACGCCAGACGAGTTTCTTACAGATCGACGCATTAGTCTGTGATGATGGTCGCTACGACCAAACATTCCTTGCCAACTACTTGGACATTAACATTATTCCACAAATCAAACGTATCGAAGGTGTGGGAGATGTGATGATGTTAGGTGATGCTTACAGTATGCGTATTTGGCTCAAGCCGGATCGTATGGCTCAATATGGATTGGTACCATCAGACGTAACTGCCGTACTAGGCGAACAGAACCTGGAAGCTCCAACAGGCCAATTAGGCGAGAACTCACAAAACGTATTCCAATACACGATGAAATACCGCGGACGCCTAAAAGATGTCAACGAATTTAAGGAGATCGTCATCCGATCACAAAATGATGGATCAGTCCTACGGCTAAAGGATATCGCAGATGTAGAGCTCGGAACTTTGACTTATGGATTCGATAATAAAATGGATGGTAAAGCAGCCGTAACCTTCTTGATTTTCCAGACCGCAGGCTCTAACGCTACCGCCGTGAACGAACAGATCACCAACTTGCTGAACGAACTTGAGCAGGATCTGCCGAAAGGAACTTCTTTCATGACTATGATGAGTTCCAATGACTTCCTCTTCGCCTCTATCTATAATGTGGTGGAGACCCTAATCGTCGCAATCATTCTCGTGATCTTAGTGGTTTACTTCTTCTTGCAGGATTTCAAGAGTACGTTAATTCCCTCTATCTCGATCATTGTCTCATTGGTCGGAACCTTCGCTTGCTTGGTTGCGGCAGGATTTAGTATCAACATCTTGACTCTTTTTGCGTTGGTATTGGCTATTGGTACGGTGGTGGATGATGCGATCGTCGTAGTAGAAGCGGTACAGGCGAAATTCGACGTCGGCTATAAGTCGCCCTATCAAGCGACTAAAGATGCCATGGGCGATGTTACCATGGCGATCATTTCTTGTACCTGCGTATTTATGGCAGTGTTCATCCCTGTAACTTTCATGGGAGGTACATCCGGAATTTTCTATACTCAGTTTGGTGTGACCATGGCAACTTCCGTTGGTATCTCCATGATCTCGGCTTTGACACTTTGCCCGGCGCTTTGCGCTATTATGATGCGTCCATCCGATGGCAACAAGAGTACCAAGAGTATCAACGGCCGTGTACGTGCCGCTTATAACGCCTCGTTCAACGCTGTGCTAGAAAAATATAAGAAAGGCGTGATGTTTTTCATCCACCATCGTTGGATGGTATGGGTATCATTAATCGCTACGCTTGTGCTGTTGGTCTGGATGATGATGACCACAAAAACCAGTTTGGTCCCTCAAGAAGACCAAGGTGCGATCATGGTAAACATGTCCATCGCTCCGGGTAGCACGCTAGAAGAAAACAAGCTAATAATGGCCAAAATAGAAAAAATCCTGGAAAGTACGCCAGAGATCGAGCATTATGCCCGCATTGCCGGTTATGGGCTTATCTCCGGACAAGGAGCCTCTTACGGTTCGGTTATCATCCGACTGAAAGACTGGGATGAGCGTAAGGGAAAAGAGCACACCGCCGATGCGGTGATTGCCCGGCTCAACGCACAATTCCATCAAATCAAGGAAGCACAGATCTTTAGTTTCCAAACTAGTATGATCCCGGGTTACGGCATGGGTAACTCCATTGAGTTGAACATGCAGGACAAGACCGGAGGCGATAAGACGATTTTCTATAACTCAGTATTTACAATTTCCTCCGGAGCCTTGAAACCAACGCCCGGAAATAGCGATGGCCTATAGCTCTTACGCCATGAACTTCCCGCAGATCTCTGTAGATGTAGATGCCGCCAAATGTAAACGAGCCGGTATCTCGCCCGCTTCCGTATTGGATGTTCTCGGTAGCTATTGCGGTGGTGCCTATATTTCCAACTATAACCAATTCGGTAAAGTGTATCGCGTGATGTTGCAAGCCTCTCCTGAATATCGTCTCGATGAGCAAGCATTAGACAATATGTTCGTACGCAACGGGACGGAGATGGCTCCTATCAGTCAGTTCGTCACTCTTAAGAGGATTATGGGATCAGAAGTGGAGAACCGCTTCAACCTATTCAGTGCCATTACCGTAAACGTGAACCCAGCTCCGGGTTACTCAACGGGAGAGGTGCAGCAAGTAATCAAAGAAGTAGCCAACCAGAGCCTACCTGCCGGTTATGGCTACGAATATGGAGGTATATCGCGTGAAGAGGCAGCATCCGGAGGTACACAGACTATATTCATCTATGCGATCTGTATCCTGTTGATTTTCTTGATTCTCGCATGCCTATACGAAAGTTTCCTAATCCCGTTCGCTGTCATCTTTTCCGTACCTTTCGGATTGATGGGGTCATTCCTCTTCGCTAAGTTATTCGGATTGGAAAACAATATCTATCTACAAACCGGTGTAATTATGTTAATCGGCCTATTGGCAAAAACCGCCATTTTGATTACGGAATATGCCATCGAACGCCGTCGGAAGGGCATGGGTATTATCGAATCAGCCTACTCCGCCGCCCAAGTACGTCTGCGTCCTATCTTGATGACCGTATTGACGATGATCTTCGGTATGCTTCCGTTGATGTTTGCGAGTGGAGCCGGCGCAACGGTAACTCCTCGTTGGGTACTGGTGTAGTCGGCGGTATGGCTATCGGTACATTGGCCTTACTTTTCGTTGTACCAGTATTCTACATCGCTTTCGAGTTCTTACAAGAGAAGATCCGCAAGCCGATGGAAGTAGAGGCAGACCTACAGGTATTGCAAGAGCAAGAAAAGAGCGCAAACGAACGCGAGAATCATAAATAAATCGGGAGAATCCCATTAATTACAATTATAGAAAAAGAATGAAACGACATATCATCACACTAGCTGTATCATGCGTTATGTTAAACAGCTGTGGTATATATACAAAATACAAACCGGCTTCTGAGGTTTCCGCAGATCTGTACGGCTCAGAGGCCACCGCTCAAACGGATACTGTATCTTGGGAGACATGAGCTGGCGGGAGGTCTTCACCGACCCGCAGCTCCAAACACTCATTGAGCATGGCCTAGCAAACAACACAGACTATCGTTCCGCACAACTCCGTGTAGAGGAGGCTGAAGCAGCTTTACTGTCAGCCAAGCTAGCTTTCCTGCCTGCCTTCGCTTTCGCTCCTCAAGGAGCGGTGAGCAGTTTCGACTCCCATAAGGCTACACAGACTTATTCGATTCCGATAACAGCCAGTTGGGAACTGGATATATTTGGTAAAATGCGCAATGCCAAAAAGCAGGCGCAAGCTCTTTACGCACAAAGTCAAGATTATCGGCAAGCGGTACGTACACAGCTAATCGCCGGAATAGCTAATACTTATTATTCCCTGCTTATGCTGGATGCTCAGTTGAAGATCTCAGAGCAAACCGCTTCCTCCTGGAAAGAGACGGTCAATTCCACCCGTGCCTTAATGAATGCAGGCATAGTAAACGAAACAGCTGTTTCCCAAATGGAAGCTACGTACTACAGCATCTGTACATCCATCCTCGACCTGAAAGAACAAATCAATCAGGTAGAGAACAGCCTTGTATTGTTACTGGCTGATACACCTCATACCATACAAAGAGGTGAATTGGAAAACCAGCAACTGCCGAAACATTTCTCAGTAGGCATACCCGTCTATTTATTATCAAACCGCCCTGATGTAAGGGCAGCGGAACATGCTCTGGAAAGTGCATTTTACGCCACTAATCAAGCCCGTTCCGCTTTTTATCCCTCTATTACCCTAAGTGGTTCGGCCGGCTGGACTAACTCGGCAGGTGCAGTCATCACCAATCCGGGTAAGTTTCTGGCCTCGGCAGTAGGCTCACTCACCCAGCCACTTTTTGCCAGAGGACAACTTCTAGGACAACTGAAAATCACCAAAGCGCAACAAGAAGAGGCCCGGTTGAGTTTTGAGCAAGCTTTACTGAACGCAGGAACCGAGGTTAACGATGCTTTGGTGCAATATCATACAGCACGTGACAAGGCTGTGTACTTTGAAAAACAGATAGAGTCTCTCGAAAGAGCCTATAAAAGTACCTCCCTACTTATGCAGCACGGAACGACAACCTATCTAGAAGTACTCACAGCACAACAAGGATTATTAAATGCCCAACTAACCCAAGTGGCTAATCGTTTCACGGAAATCCAAGGGGTTATTAACCTCTATCAAGCCTTAGGCGGAGGACGTGAATAGGCCATTCGTTTTATTCATATTTGAAATAACCTATAGGATTGCCCAGAAAGTGATTTTAGGGCAATCCGCCTTTCTTAGCACGCTCTCACTTTCACCTAATATATAATTTCATGACTTTAGTAGACTTGTTCCGTCTTATACCATGCTTATAGTCGTATCGTATTCAAGAATTAACAAATAAATCGTATATTTACGGTCATAAAAATCTTCTCGGACAATTGATACAAACATTTAAAATACAAGAAAGATGAAAAAACTTTTTACCTATGTAATCATGCTTTACGCCAGCTATCCGTTTCCGTGGCGCAACAGATCCAGTATCCGGAGCCGGTGTTAAACCCGGAGAGTTGTACGAGTATCATGGTCGGGAAAAAAGCCTCGGCGGATGGTTCCGTGATGACCAGCCACACCTGCGATAGCAATTACCGCACTTGGATGGATATCGTACCTTCCGCCTCGTACGATCACGATACGACAACCACAGTCTATACCGGACGTATGCATACCGAATACGCCGAGGGAACCCGGGGATGATCGCAAAAGGAACGCTACCCGAAGCGCGGTCTACGTATCAATTCCTCAACACGGCCTATCCTTGCCTGAACGAGAAGCAACTAGGCATCGGGGAAACAACGATCACCGGCCGGAAAGCCCTTGTCAACAAGAAAGGTATGTTCATGATCGAGGAACTTCAGCGAATCGCCTTGCAACGTTGCACGACCGCCCGTGACGCGATCCGCTTAATGGGCGAGTTGATCGAGAAATACGGATATGGCGACTGGGGCGAGTGCCTTACGATAGCGGATCCGAAAGAGGTATGGCATTTCGAGGTCTTCGGCGAGGGTCCGGATAAGATCGGTGGCGTATGGGCAGCGATCCGCATCCCCGACGATCATGTGGCGTATCGCCAATATCCCCCGTATCTCCAAGGTAGATCCGAGCGACAAGGAGAATTGCATGCTTCCGCCAACGTATTCGAGGTAGCCAAGCGCATGGGCTTCTGGGACGGGAAGAAACCGTTCCGCTTCTGGGAGCCTATGGCGGCGGGAACTATTCGGGAGAATTGAAATCCTTCAGCATCCGTGAGTTTTTCATTTTGAATAAGCTGGCGCCATCCTTGCATCTTTCTTATGATGCCGAGGAACTTCCGATCAGCGTAAAACCGGAAAAACCGGTTGACGTGACCGACGTGATGGCCCTTCTCTCCGAGACGTATGAGGGGACGGAATATGATATGACGAAGAACCTGAAAGTCGCCGTCAAGAAAAAAGATAGTAACGAGACAGATACCATTATCAGCCCGGTAGCGAATCCGTGGATGACTACGGATATGGTAAACATGTTAAACGGACTCAGACCGGATGCCGTGAAACGCTACCGCCTTGTAGCCGTGCCGCAATGCTCCTACTCTACCGTGATCCAATTGCGTGACTGGCTGCCCGACGCGGTAGGCGGCGTGGTTTGGATGGCCTATGATAATCCCGGACAAAGCCCCCGCATCCCCATCTTCTGTGGGACGAAAGATCTCCCGGCTTGCTTCAAGGTTTGCGGACAGCACCGTTACCGGGAAGATGCCGCCGTATGGGCTTTCCGTCGTGCCAACAAACTCGCCACCGTACGTTGGGGAGCGACTAAAGATCGTATGAAAGCATCTATCGCCCATTTTACGGAGAAAGGGCAGACAGAACTTCCTTTCGTAGAGAGCCGTTACAAAGAGATTCTTACCCAACAAGGTGAGGAGGCCGCAAAAGAATACCTAACCGGATATACCGCCGATTTCGCCGGAGCCACGATGCTACGCTGGAGAGAAATGGGAGACTCATTCTGGACCCAATTCGAAAGAGGCTTCTAATCACCACATCCGATAGTAAAGACGAGGCACGCCCCGTCTCTACAATAATAATATAAACTTAAATTCATATACAATGAGAACATTCATTCTATCATGCGCCTTAGCGTTAGGTTCCTTGAGCACATTCGCCCAAGGCTACCAATTTACGGATGTAGTAAAGGTACCCGCCACGCCAGTCAAGAATCAAGCATCCACGGGAACCTGCTGGTGTTTCGCCACGACCTCTTTCATGGAGTCCGAATTACTCCGTATGGGAAAAGGGACGTACGATCTCTCCGAGATGTTTATCGTCCGCCAGAAATACATGAACCAGTTGCAGGATAATTATGTCCGCCAAGGTAGAGGTAATATCGGTCAAGGAAGTCTCTCCCACACCTTCATGAACGCTTTCAACCAAGTAGGTATCGTTCCTGAAGAGGTGTACTCGGGTATCAACTACGATTCCGACCGGCACAATCATGCCGAGATGGTAAAATACATCAAGCAATCGCAACGACCGCCGTGGATATGAAAAAACGGAGCCCGGAATATTACAAACTAATCGATAACCTATTCGATACCTACCTAGCAAGCTTCCGGAGAAATTCACCTATCAAGCAAGGAATATACCCGAAGACATTCGCCGCCTCCCTAGGGTTGAATATGGACGATTATATCGAGCTGACAAGCTTCACGCATCATCCGTATTACCAGAAATTCGAGGTAGAGGTTCCCGATAACTGGGAGCATGCGCAAATGTATAACCTACCATTGAATGAAATGATGGAAGTAGCGGATTATGCGTTGAATAACGGTTACACGGTATGCTGGGATGGCGACGTGAGCGAGAAAGGCTTCTCTTTCAAGAATGGCGTGGCGATCAACCCGGAGGTAAAGAAGGTGGAAGATTACTCGACTACCGACCGTGCCCGCTTCGAGAAAATGGACGAGAAGGAACGTCTGGAGGAAGTCTACAAATTCGAGAAACCTTTCCCGGAAGTAAACGTCACCCCGCAGGTCCGTCAAGAAGGCTTCGAGGCGTTCGTCACGACCGATGACCATTTGATGCACCTTACCGGCATCGCCAAGGATCAAAACGGCACGAAATATTATATCACGAAGAACTCTTGGGGAACCGAACGTAATACATTCGGCGGTTACCTCAACATGTCAGATAGCTTTGTCCGTGCCAAGACGATTTACATCATGGTGCATAAGGACGCAATACCGAAAGCAATCAAGTCTAAATTAGGCATTTAGTACAATGCCCATCGTAAGGCGCTTACAATAGGCATTCAAAGCACCTTACGATGGGCATTATAAGCTCCTTAGAATGGGCATCCGCGGAAATCACGGATGCCCATCTCTTTTTTCTCTCATCGAACCAGTTTCAACTCCTCAATCAACCTCGGGCATTTACCCCATTTATCGATCATGAAAAGGACATAGCGGATATCTACGCCGATGCAACGTTGCAAATCCGGTTCAAAAGCGATATCACCACTCATCGCCTCCCAGTTACCGTCGAAAGCAAGTCCAATCAAACGGGCGTTCTTATCGAATACCGGGCTACCGGAATTACCACCCGTGATATCATTGTTAGAGAGGAAGCACAGCTGCAATTCCCCTTTTTCATTCGCGTAAGGTCCGAAATCACGCTACGAACCAGATCCAGTATCTCCGGTTGTACCCAGAACTCATCGCTCGTCGGGTCCTCTTTCTCTAGGATACCTTTATCCGTTGAGTAATAATTGTACCATGCGGCATCATAAGGACGATACCCTCCGATAGAACCATAGCTCAAACGCATCGTGAAATTAGCGTCGGAAGACAAGGCTTTCTCCGGATACATCTCCTTCAAGCCCGCGAAATACAAACGTTCTCCCTTAGCGATATCATACTCCGCATCACCCATCAACTGCTGTAACTGGAAGATAGACACCAATACGGACAAGCTCAGTTCCGCCGCCGGATCTTTTCTCAATTTCTCATATTGCTTCGGATTTCTCAACATCTCGGCGATCTTGTCGTACGACAATAAGGAGTCTTCTTAAATACATCCGCCGCATATTTCTCATAATTTCCTTTATACTTCTTATCAACGCTCGTATAAATATCCGGCAAGAACTCCGGAGATACACGTTCTTTCGCGATCTTCATCATCGCGGCCAGTACCTTCTGATCCAAAGACGGCTCGTAATCCTTGAAGAACGGTTGGATACGATCCTCTAAAAAGACAGTAATCTCTTCCGGGGTAGCTCCTTCAATATCCACCGATTGCACCATACGGGCCAAACGAATAATCTCCGCTCCACTAGAAAACGCCTCATTCAAATAGGTCAAAGCCTCTCTATATTTATTGGTCGAGGTATATCCTTTTTCCAGCAAATTCAAGACCTCGCCATATTTAGCGCCCCGGGCTTGATCTTTCGCTACCCAATCAGCAAAAGCCGTCTCTTCCGCACGTTTACGTTCGATCACGTTTAGATTCGCCAATCCTTTATTCATACCGATCGAGTTCTTCCAATAATTGGAGCTTCCCGCATATTTGGAGGCATATTTGATACGTACGCGTCGCTAGCCGACATAGCCTCTTTCCAGATGCCCTGCTTGATGCCACGCACCTCGATACGGGGCTTATTACTATTCTCGATACGCTGTTGCACGCCCCAAGAACACAAATAACGATCCGTGCTTCCCGGAAAACCGATTGTCATGGCATAATCCTTATCTTGATAACCTTGCATAGACACCTCCGCTACATATCTCGGGGTATAAGGCTTATTATCCGCGTTGTATTCCGCCGGTTTATTATCCGCGTTGGCGTACACACGGAACACGGAAAAATCACCGGTATGGCGGGGCCACATCCAGTTGTCCGTATCCCCACCGAACTTACCGATAGAGCTAGGCGGAGCGAACACCATGCGCACGTCACGAAATACGTCATATACGACCAAGAAATACTTGTTATTGTTATAGAAAGGAACCACGTCGGCTGCCTGGAACTCACTATTACCCACAGAGTCACAAATCACACGACCGATAGAATCGGCGGCGGATAAACGCTGGAACTCGTCCTCTATACCGGCGATCTGGCTGTTAATACGATCGCTGACGTCTACCGTCTCTTTCAGATAACGTACCGACAAACCCGGGACCGGCAACTCCTCTTGCTTGCTTTGGGATACAAAACCATCCTTCAAATAATCATGTTCCACGCTGCTCAATTGCTGGATAGAACCGAAACCACAATGGTGGTTCGTAAAGATCAAGCCCTCGTCCGAAACCGTAATACCCGTGCATCCGCCACCGAAGATTACCACGGCGTTCGCCACGCAAGGATCCGTCTCACTATACAACTGATCATAGGATGGGGTAAAACCCAACTCGGCCATTCTCGCCAAATTCTGCTTATTCAATTCCTTCAGCACCCACATGCCCTCATCGGCATATAACTGGCCGGAAGCGGCTAAAAGCAACAAAGCCGCCCACACTCTTTTCATCAACTTCATTCTTCTCTTATTAGTCTAAATTATTCGATTAGTAACTTAATGTTTTTTACCTCGACACGGGCCGACAACCATTCTGTAATCTTTTTACGCTCAACCTCTTTCACCTTCGTCTTACTCTTCAGATAAACCAGCATGACCGTATCCGGTTTCGCCGTCTCCGTATTCACGATATAGGTATGCGAGCAAGAAGCCTCTACCACAAAGGGGAACAACACTTTCATTTCCGGGATCAACTCGGATGTCAGACGCCCATAACTCTGATATTTGTCAACCTGCCGTTTTAAAGAATCGATCTGGATGGTTTGCACACGCAGCACCTCTTCGCTATTCTTATACAAATCCTGCATCAACAGGCTCTTCAGCTCGTTGATATCCGTCGCTTCCTGGCCAAAGCCCTGCTGTACGATCAAATGGACATTTTTCAATCCGTATTTTGGCATCTTGGCTTTTGCGTTCGCGATCATCTCGTCTGGTACGGTTTGTCCGATCAACACCACTTTTACCTCTTTCTTCTCGCTTGTATCCGTAATCACCTTACTCAATATTTGCGTATTCGGGAAACTCAGTTCTTCGGTGACAAACGTTCGTACCCTCTCATTAAAATAACTGCTACGGATTAAGTTATAACTCAAGAAAAGACTGGGTACGATCGTAAAGAATACGATAATACCGACATAGCGGGTCACGATCTTTTCCCGTTGTTTATCCAAGAATACTTTCTTCGGATACTTCAATAAACGTACCACCACATAAGTAGCCAAGCTAATAAATACCGTATTGATAAAATACAGATAGAAAGCGCCGAAAAAGTAATATAAATTACCACTCGCCAAACCGAATCCAGCCGTACAAAGCGGAGGCATCAACGCCGTGGCGATAGCCACACCCGGGATCACGTTTCCCTTGCTTTTCGTAGAGCTAGCGACAATTCCCGCCAGACCGCCAAAGAAAGCGATCAACACGTCGTATACCGTGGGCTGCGTACGGGCAAGCAACTCGCTTTGGGCCTCACTGATCGGTGATATAAGAAAATACAAGGTAGACGTTATTACGCTGAAGACCGTAGCCGTGGCAAAATTACGGAACGATCGCTTGATCAAGTCGAAATCGGAGATACCCAATCCCAAGCCGAATCCCATGATCGGTCCCATCAGCGGCGAGATCAACATCGCGCCAATAATCACGGCCGTAGAGTTGGTATTTAACCCAAGAGAAGCGACAAACGTAGCGAAAATAAGTACCCATAAGTTCGTCCCCTTAAACTCTATCCCCTTTTTAATGGATTCTATCGTCTCCAGCTCATCTTCCTTTTCCTGCCGGACATCAAAATTACGGACGAAAAAATCCATAATCTGTTTATGTAGCAATCCTTTTTCCATGCGGTATTAATCTTGTCCCATATTTATGCAAAGATATTCCAATTGTTTGTTTTTCTAACTATTTAATAGCTTTTTTATGGTGAGATTACGTATATTTGCATTTACAATACAACAACAAGAGATCCTATTTGTATGAAACGATATCTAATGCTTTTATGCTTATTGTTTACGTCCTTTGTCGTTTCATCTCAAACGACAACGCCAGACTCGCTTAAAAGCGCCTTGCAAAAAGCAACCTCCGAACGCTCTAGACTGGAAATCCTTACCAATTTAATGGATATCTCACGAAACGATGACATATTAGTAAACGCTAAACAACTCTATCAGGAAGCCTTAAAAGCGAATGACAATTACTATAAGGAAGCGGCATTGACCGAGATTCTCCGGCATTATATCAACACGGACCAAACCGATAGCGCAAATGTCTATATCGCCAAAGCCGAGCAGGAGCTAAAAGGAGAAGCCAGAACCAGCCTCGTATCGTTCATGAAAATGATCCAAGATACGCGCGTCATATTCTACACATCCGGTGAACCGAGAAGGAAAGTCCTCATGAATTGCCTATTCAAGCTGGAGGAACCCGACAAATTGTCTCCCTATGAGAAAATAGCCTGTAATTATGTACTTGGCATGGCTGTCAGCAACAGCGTCATGGAGGAGAACATGCTTAAGGAGGACTTCAAGCAAGGGAAAGAATATTTCGACAACGTCTTGACCGAGGCTGAAAAACTGCCCCTACGATACGCATACAATTTCTTGCCTAACACCTATTTCATGCTATGCGCCTACGCTGCCGACCCTTGGGAGAGAGGGAAATACGCAACCCGCTATCTCAATACGATCTTAGGATACTCCAATATCCCGGAGATGAGCAAACGTCCTTACGCGACTAACAAGCGCCACTTGCTAAGCGCCTACTCCAACCTCGCCATCAGCGCCGAGGCTATCGGGAAGGATTTGGCCACTTCCTATTTCCATGAGTTCCAAAAGTTATTGAAGGCTTATCCGGAGGCGGCTAGCACCACCCCGGAATACGAGCTATACTATACTTCCGCCAATTATTACCTAAACATCAAGGACTACATGAAATTCATTGAGTTCAGCGACTCCTTGATCAATTTCTCCAAACAAATACCGCTTTACAAGGAGCATGTAATCGCCTATGTATCTGCGAAAGCCGCCGCCTACGACAGCCTCCGGATGTACAAGGAGGCGTATGAGACATCCAAGGAATACGCGGTCTTGCTAGATACCTTGCGCATGCAGGAACTCCGGAAGAAAATGGAGAATCTCGAGATCGAGAAAGGGGCGAACGAGTTGGTGATCGAAAAGAAATCATTGGAATTGGAATTGCAGAAAAGCAAGAAGGAGAATTACCTATATATATCCCTATTGCTTCTAGCCTTATGCGCCGTGTTCTATATCTTTTTCCGGTTAGGCAAGATGAGATCTCTTTATCAAGCATTACAGAAATCCAATGAGCAGGTCCTGATAGCGAACCAGAAGGCACAAGAGAGCGAGGAGATGAAGACCGCTTCATCCGGAATATGTCGCATGAGATACGGACTCCCTTAAACGCGATCAACGGTTTCTCGGAACTCATCACCAACGACGATATCTCCATGGACGAGAAACAGGCTTTCAGCCGTATTATCTATGAAAACTGTTACCACTTGACTTCCATGCTGAACAATCTCCTTGAGATCGCCCAGCTCGATAGCGGCAATGATTCCCTTCCTCTTGTTCCCACACGAATCCATGAGCTTTGTTTACATGAGATGCAACAGGTAAAGAAATATCAAGAGAAGCCGGAGATCAACTATGTGGTGGAAGGCGATAAGGAGAATGATATGATCTTGACCAACCGCGCTTATTTCAGCTTGATCATCTCGCATCTGCTGGCAAACGCAAATAAATTCACGGAGAAAGGAAGCATCACACTTTCATACCATCTGGATAGCGGAGCCAATTTAGTGACCCTGTCGGTAACAGATACGGGTTGCGGCATCCCTCAAGACAAACAGGAATGGATATTCGAGCGTTTCACGAAGACCAATGATTTCATTCCCGGCTCTGGCCTGGGGCTTTACCTATGTCGCTTGATCGTTAACCGGCTAAACGGTAAGATAAAGACAGATCCGTCTTATACGAAAGCTCACGCTTCGTTATCACGATGCCAATCGCCACGCCGTCCAAGCCCTCCGAACTTACCGATTAACGAAAGAAACGTCCTACGTACGGGAGTTCTCGTAAAGGTAAATCCCTTTTAATCATAAATGCGATGAATACGCCTAATAAGATCGTGCGGTATCCCAACCGGAGCCATTCAGACTGTATCGGCAGTGCCATGCCTACCACGTATAACACCGTCGCCACTCCGAAATAAAGAAACGCGGATTTCAAGTCGTACTCGATCGGGAATTTCTTTTGTCCTACAAAATAGGATAAAAGCATCATCAATAAATTACAAAAGAACGATGCCCACGCACAAGCCATATAACCGTACGAGGGACCGAACAGCAAGATGATAGAGACCGTGGCCACACATCCGATCGTGGAGAAATAGGCGCCCCATCGTGTCTGGTCGATCAGCTTATACCATAAGGAGAGGTTGAAATAAATACCGAAGAACAACTCGCCCAGCATCACGATCGGCACTACCCGTAATCCGGATAATAGGCCGGCCCGACAAAGTACTTCAAGATATCGATATAGAACATTACCCCGAGGAAGATAAACAAGGCGAATATGATGAAATATTTCATCGCTTCCGAGTAGGCTTTCTTATTATCATCGCTCTTGTTTTTAGCGAAAATAAACGGCTCATAGGCATACCGGAAAGCCTGCGTGAACATCACCATCACCACGCGATCTTGAAGCATGCGCCGTATATACCCAATTGCTCGTTCGCGTACTCCTTATCATCAAACAAGAATGGAAACAGGATCTTATCTGCCGTCTGGTTAAAGATACCGGCAATACCTAGAATGAGGATCGGGAAGGAATAACGCAAGATTTGTTTCAATACCGTTCCGTCTACTTTCGCCCGTATGCCCGGCAAGATATCCGGGATCAAAAGCAATAAGGTTATCAGTGTCGTAAATACGTTCGCCACGAATACATAGCCTACCCCATAATCCGGACGATAGAACCAGCTTATCGCCTCCGGATAGTGCGAATGCAACCACGGACAAGTGATCAAGAAGAATATATTCAAGATAATATTCAAGAAAATACTCAGCAACTTAATCCCGGCGAAACGCCATGCTTTCCCCTTATACCGAAGATAAGCGAACGGAATGCAACAAAAAGCGTCTACCGCCACGATACCCGCCATCATCCCGATATACTCCGGATGGTCGCCATATCCCAAGCCGGCGCTAATAGATGGCAATAAGGCGAAAACCGCTACGCTAAACAGCGCCGAACTTCCCAGCAAGCAATACAGCACGGAAGCATACACCCGCATCGGCTCTTGCTCCTCTTTCTTATTGATGAAACGGAAGAACCCCTCTCCATGCCATAAGTAAGCAAGACCAGCAACAGGGCTGTCCAACCATATAAATTCGTCACGATCCCATAATCCCCTGTTCCGGCCAACACACGTGTGTACATCGGCACCAACATCCAATTCAGGAAACGCCCCACTATACTACTCAATCCATAAACGGCTGTCTCTTTAGCGAGCCGCTTCATTCCTCCTGCCATATCTATCTGTCTAATCAAATAAAAAACCTTGTTCCCCCACCCGGCTACGTCCAGATGTATAAGCTAAATCGGTGACCTCACGGCCACGGGGCGTGCGTTTGATAAAGCCCTCTTTGATCAAGAAAGGCTCGTACACTTCTTCTAGCGTTCCGGGGTCCTCGCCCAAAGCCGTGGCGATCGTCGTTAATCCGACCGGGCCTCCCTGGAATTTATCAATGATCGTCGTTAGCAACTTATTATCGATCTGATCCAAGCCATACCGGTCTATATTCAACGCCTCCAAAGAGAAGCAAGCGATCGCCTTATCGATATCTCCGTTCCCCTTCACTTGAGCGAAATCACGCACACGGCGCAATAAAGCGTTGGCGATACGAGGCGTACCCCGGCTACGGGAAGCGATCTCCCTAGCGGCGTTCAACTCACATTTTACATTCAAAATATTAGCACTACGGAGCACGATCTTCGTCAGCGTCTCCATATCATAATACTCCAAGTGCATATTGATACCGAAACGGGCACGCAGCGGACTAGTCAGCAAGCCGCTACGGGTCGTAGCGCCAATCAATGTAAACGGAGCCAAATCGATCTGTATCGAGCGAGCGCTTGGTCCTTTATCGATCACGATATCGATCCGGTAATCCTCCATAGCGGAATACAGGTATTCCTCCACGATCGGCTCAACCGGTGAATCTCATCGATAAAAGCACGTCTTCTCTCCAGCGAGGTCAATACCCCGGCCAGATCTCCCGGCTTATCCAGCACCGGCCCCGACGTGACCTTGAAACCAACCCCCAACTCGTTCGCTATAATATTCGACAACGTCGTCTTTCCCAACCCGGGAGGCCCATGCAAAAGCACATGATCCAGCGCCTCCTTACGCATGCGGGCAGCCATGACGAACACCTTCAGGTTCTCCACCACCTTCGCCTGTCCGCTGAAGTCACGGAGCGAAAGCGGCCGAAGCACGTTCTCGTACTCTCGCTCGTTTTCCGGCATCCGGGCATCCCTTATATCAAAATCATCTTCCATATTCACGTTCATTGACTTGCAAAGATAATGTTAAACAACACATTCACGAAAATAGATGTATAAAATATTTTTCTGACAGTGAGAAAAGCATATGTTTGCTAAAGGGACACCTTTAAAAACATACTACCATGAAACTTATACTCACAATCTCTGCGATGATCCTGTTCCTGATAACGGGATGCGAAAGTGGCAAGCAACCGGCTAACGACTTTTTAACCGTGGATATCACAGCAAATTATCCGAAGAAGGAACTGATTCTTCAAGACTTTTTGGATGTGGAATACATCCCATTAGAAACGAATGAGGAGTTCATAACCTCAGCCAGCATGCAAGCCATCGGCAAAAATCTCATAATCCTTAGAAACAAGAACGGACAAGACGGAGATATATTTATCTTCGACCGGACCGGAAAAGGCCAGAGAAAAATCAACCGCAGCGGCCAAGGTAGCCAAGAATACACGAATATCGGTCTATTGCCTCGATGAGGAGAAAGGTGAGCTGTTTATCAACAACTACTATTCGAGCCAGTTTATCGTATACGACCTGTCCGGAAACTTTAAGCGAACTTTAAAGTACGATAAAGATTTTAATTTCAATAGCGGGAAGATATACAATTTCGATCAAGACAACTTAATCTGCTACGATGAGATTGGCAATTATAAAAATCTGAGAAAAAGCGCATTTTGGCTCCTGTCCAAACAAGACGGGAGCATTGTCAAGGAAATCGAACTCCCTTATGAGCATAAGATATCACCGTTTTTATCGAAAGGAGGTTGGGCCGCAGGACCTCGTAATACCGAATTAATTTCCCAAAATGGAAGTTGGGTCTTAGTAGAGCCATCTACAGATACGATTTATAGTTATTCGCAAGATCACTCTATCAAACCCTTTATCGTAAGGACTCCACCTATCTGCTCTATGGCCCCGGAAGTATTTCTTTATCCAAGTATTCTTACCGACCGGTATTATTTCATGCAAACAACAAAGAAACAATGGGATTTTGAGAAAGAAACCGGATTCCCCAGAACCGACTTGGTATATGATAAACAAGAGGACGCTATCTTTGAGTGTGTCGTATATAATAACGATTTCGTAGATCAGACACCCGTTGATATGTGGTACGAACACGGAATACTAAAGATCATCAATAACGATGGGATCGCTTTCATAAAGAAACTAGAAGCCAATGAGTTGGTGGAAGCCTACGGGAAAGGTAAGCTGAAAGGCCGCTTGAATGAGATCGCAGCGGGATTGAATGAGGAATCCAACCCCGTGATTATGGTGGCTAAGTATAAGGAGTAAAAAACTTCTTACTTATTGTCTATTTTTCCAGACTTGTTTTTTATTCGTACATGTTTTTCGGAAAACACGTACGTGAATTCCCAAAAACACGTACGTGAATCCGTGAAAACATGTACGTGTTTTTACGGAAATCCGACAAGCATATTTATCTATCTTATTATCAGCGAATTGTAAATCGACTTCATAGTAAGATATTATTGTTGAAAATTTACTTCTAAAGATACGGTTCCTCTCCTATATTTTATGTAACTTTGCTTATAAGTCGCATAAAATATAGGACGATATGAACCAGACAATTTATCCCATCGGCATACAGAACTTCGAGAAAATTCGCAAGGACGGCTATCTCTATATTGACAAGACAGCCTTGGTCTATCAATTGGTTACTACCGGACAGTATTACTTCCTCAGCCGCCCCCGACGCTTCGGGAAAAGCCTGTTGCTGTCCACGCTGGAGGCCTATTTCCAAGGGAAAAAGGAGCTGTTCGAGGGACTGGCCATGGAGAAACTGGAAAAGGACTGGAAAGAATACCCGATCCTCCATTTTGACCTGAATATCTCCCAATACGACTCTCCGGATAGCTTATACAAGATATTAAACGACATCCTGTCCCGGTACGAAGACGAATATGGGACACGTCCCTCGGAAGTGACCCTGCCCCTCCGTTTCGCCGGAATCATCGACCGGGCCTACCGCAAAACCGGACAAAGGGCCGTGATCCTGATAGACGAGTACGACAAGCCCTTGCTACAGAACTTGCACGACGAGGAGATGCAAAACCGGCTCCGGAACATGCTCAAACCCTTCTACGGCGTATTGAAGACCATGGATAGGGCCATCCGCTTCGCCCTGCTCACAGGTGTGACCAAGTTCGGCAAGATAAGCGTGTTCAGCGACCTCAACAACCTCATGGACCTGTCGATGGATAATCGGTACGTCGAGATATGCGGCATCACAGAGAAAGAGATACATGCCTATCTGGAAGACGAAGTGAAGGAACTGGCTGATACCCAAATGACGACCTACGAGGAAACCTGCCTAAAACTCAAGCAACGCTATGACGGATACCATTTCACCGCCAAGTCCGAGTATATACAATCCATTCAGCCTATTGAATACCTTCGCTAAGATGGAATTCGGAGACTACTGGTTCGAGACCGGAACACCCTCCTACCTCGTGGAGCTGCTCAAGCACACCCATTACGACCTCTACGAGATGGCCAACACGGAGACCGACGCCGACGTGCTCAACAGCATCGACTCCGCCTCGAACAATCCCATACCCGTCATCTACCAAAGCGGGTATCTTACCATCAAGGGCTATGATCCTGAGTTTGGCATTTATCGACTGGGTTTCCCGAACAAGGAGGTGGAAGAAGGTTTCGTCAAATACCTACTTCCTTTCTATACGAGCATACAAGCCTCTAAGACCCCCTTCGAGATCGGACAGTTCGTTCGGGAGATACGGTCTGGCAATTACGACGCCTTCTTCCACCGCCTCCAAAGCTTCTTCGCCGACACACCCTACGAGGTGATCGCCGGGCAAAAGCCGGAACGAGACACGGAGCTGCATTACCGGAACGTCCTCTTCATCGTCTTCAAGCTGGTCGGCCTGTACACGCAAGTGGAGTACCATACCTCGAACGGGCGTATAGACCTCGTCTTGCAAACCGATCGCTATGTATATATCATGGAGTTCAAGCTCAACGGAACCGCCGAGGAGGCCCTGCGGCAGATCGAGGAGAAAGCTACGCCCTACCTTCGCCGGAGACGACCGGGAAGTCTTCAAGATCGGCGTGAACTTCTCTTCCGAGACCCGCAATATCGAGAAGTGGCTGGTTGGGTGAAAAAGTCATGTTTTTATCCCAGATATACTTACTTTGCCGAT
>ENA-OQEB01000233-OQEB01000233.1-human-gut-metagenome-genome-assembly--contig:-NODE-233-length-23573-cov-2.262049_pt1 | contig 23573 bp, 25 predicted proteins | sample MGYA00242787_ERZ504619 | MGnify/ENA primary metagenome ERZ504619 (study PRJEB26092, sample SAMD00036317) | human gut metagenome | host: Homo sapiens | study: EMG produced TPA metagenomics assembly of... | reverse complement strand
CGTAGAGGACGACGGAACGCAGAGCAGTACCCGCAAATACCACCGGGTGGAGAAAAAAGAGGATATCGAAATCACCTGCTTCGACGGGGAAGGTTGATCTCCAAACAATACGCCCGCCTTGTTGACGAGAAGCTGTGCGGCAAGAAAGTCCACACCTCATTCCAGATCCGTATGCCCTATGTGAAGGGCATGCTGCACGAGGTGGACTTCAAGGATTATCTTGACCGCAGCGGTGCGGACACCCTCACTGACCTATGGGGCGTGCAGCATCCAATTCAGAAGATCGATATCATCCTCACCAAAAGTATGTTCAAGGGCTACGGCTGGCTGAACACCCAAACGGGCACTATCGAATACGGCACAAACGGTATGCCCGACATCGGCGCAGACACGATGTTCAATAACGCCACCGAAAAAGGTACGATTGACACGCTCCCCGAAACGCCGGGGCTTGCACTTTGGCACAGCGGTCACATCGGAATCTATATCGGAGACGGTAAAGTGATACACGCCGCCAACACCCATGCAGGCGTTATTATCTCCGATGTTTCCGGCAGCGGCTTTACGCATTGGCTCAAGATTCCGTATATCGACTATGAGGAGCAAACAGAATGAAAGGAAAGGTCAATATGGATAAAAACAAAATCCGGCAGCTTGCGACTACGCTATCAACGAATGCTGCGACCATTCGGAGGATTGCTATTGGACGATCTCCTATGACGAGCTGTATTATCACTTCGGCGCGGAGGTCACCGACGCCAATGAAAACGGCAGACTGCTCGAAGAAGAATTACGGCAGAGAGAAGAAATCAACGAACTCATCATGACCGAGGACTGTATCGAGATGACCTGCCACCTGCAATATTGCCACAACTGCCAGACCGATCCGGTGAGTCTGCTTTCCGTCCTCGGTTGTAATTTCTATGACGAACACGAAACCGAACACCACCATGAGCCTGCGAACGAATCCTCCGATGAGGACGAAACGCAGGCTCTATCTATGTAAAGGAGAAAACGACATGAAAAAGACAACCTTCAACATCTCATTTGACGAGGACAAGGCATCCGCCCTTGTCCTTTATCTTTCGCAGAAAGGCACGACCGTTGAAACGGAGCTGGAAAAATCCCTCGACACGCTATACACAAAGACCGTCCCGGCAGGTGTGCGGGAATATATCGAGCTGCGCTCCGGTAACACACCGGCTCCGTCTGCACCGAAGCCGAGAAAGCCGAAGCCGCCCAAAACGGAGTATACCGAGATCAGCGAGGTGAGCGCCAATGAGCGACATTGATATTACCCTGTATCTGAACGAATACCGTGTGCGCGCTTGGCAGAAGCACTCGGCAGTCAGACTGCCGAAACGGTCGAGGATAAATTGACTGAGGCGTTCGACACTCTGTATCAGGAGTATGTTCCCGATGAGCAGCGTGCCTCCATCGAGGCAACGATTGAAAGAGAGGACGCCGCAGAGCAGGCGCGGCTGGAAGCGGCCCGACGCTTTGCGGTCTACCACATCCGTGAAAACGGTGAAGACTGTCACTTCACAAGCGACTATTTCCGCACACCGCTGCAGGCTGCGTATCGATACCGTCTCTATGAGCGCGGTGAGTTGTCTTCCAACCCCGAAACCTTCGCCGACGCTTTTATTGAAACGAATCCTGTCAGCCTTGAATACTTCGGCAAGGTCTGTGCGGATATCCATGCAGACGACCGAGTCACTGCACTGCTCGAATTTGATTTGGACGAAGGTCGGGTCAGTGTTTACAACGGCACGGATAACGAATGGCAGACATATACGCTGCATGATTTTTCCGTTGCGGCTTACAAGGCATTCCGCTCGGATTACCGCAGTGAGGAATGCCGCCGTGAGATATTCAACAGCAGCCTTGCGGGAAAAGAGCTGGAACTGTCCGACGAGGCTCTCGATGAAACCGAGGCTCCGGCGATGCAGATGTGACCGCCCTGTGCGCCCCTGTTTCGCCCCGTGTGGCGAGATGCAGCTCCGAATCGGGTAAACACAAGCCCTGTAAAGACAAAGAGCCGTTTGGGACGGTTTTCGCACCCTTTTGCGGAAATCGGCAGACGGTACGAAAATAAGCAGGAGAAAGCGAGGGGTTGCCTTGCTTTCCCCTCGCAGGACACAGCGGACGGCAACGCGACCGCATAAGGCTTTGTAGGGCTTTTAAGGACAACAACAAAAACTGCGATTTAGGGGTTGCACGGATAAAAACCTCGCAAGTTTAGGGGTTGCGGTTTTTGAGCGAAAAATACGGCAGAAAAAGGAGATGATTTGAGTGCCGACGCCGAAAAACAAACGCAAATTTGCGCTGTGGCTCTATCCCGAAACGCTTGAAAAAATCGGGCAGCTCTACACCGCAGATGACTGCCGCAGTAAATCCGAATTCATAGAAAAGGCGGTGCAGTTCTATATCGACCACCTCACTGCCGAGGATCAGCGCTCCATGCTGCCGAACGCAATGCTGTCCTCCATGAAAAGTATTGTTGCCGAGAGCGACAACCGCATCTGCCGATTGCTTTTCAAAATGGCTGTGGAACTCGCCGTCACAATGAATGTGGTGGCGGCAAACAGCGACATTGACGATATTACTCTCGAACGGCTCAAAGGCGAATGCGTGAAAGAAGTAAAAAGGCTCAACGGCAATTTTACTTTCCGTGACGCAAACGATTGGCAGAAAGGCTGATAAATGGCGCGCTTAATTACGAAGTTCAAATATCTGAAGCCCGATGAGCGAAATCACTTCGGCGGCTATGCGGAATACATTGCTACCCGTGAGGGTGTTGAAAAGATAGATGAATCGAAAAGAAATGCTCCGGCGACAACTAAGCAAAAGCAACTGATAAAGAAAATTCTCTCGGACTTCCCCGACAGCAAATCCTCGTTGGAGTATGAGGACTACCTCAAAGAGAAAACGGTCGGCACGGCTTCGGAATTTATTATCCGTGCGCTTGAGGAAAACGCCGATGAGATGCTGAACACCAAAACCTATGCCGACTACATCGCTACCCGTCCCCGTGCGGAACGCTTCGGCTCTCACGGACTCTTTACCGACGACGGCGTGGCGGTGGATCTGAAAAAGGTGTCGGACGAACTCAACGCGCATACGGGAAATGTGTGGACGGCAATCGTATCTCTGCGCCGTGAGGACGCCGAACGACTCGGCTATGATAACGGCAGCCGATGGCGGGATATGCTCCGGTCGCAAACGCAGACACTGTCGGAAAATCTGAAAATACCGATGAGCAACCTCCGTTGGTTTGCCGCTTTTCATAATGAAAGCTACCATCCATGTCCACATGATCGTCTACTCGACAGACCCGACCGAGGCTATCTCTCGGAAAAAGGTCTGATGGCGTTGCGCTCATCCTTCGCCAAGGACATATTCGCACAGGATCTGCTCTGCGAATATAAAAAGCAGACTGAACACCGTGACGCACTCAAGGTGCAGAGCCGTGAGGTACTTGCCGAGCTCATCGTCAAGATAAACGGCGGCACCTATGACAATCCACAGGTGGAGGATCTGTTGCAGGCACTCGCCAAGAGGTTGGCTGTGACCAACGGCAAAAAGCAATACGGTTATCTGCGCAAGGACATCAAGGAAATCATCAACAGCATCGTTGACGAACTCGGCAAGGATGAACGCATCGCAGCTCTCTATGACTTATGGTACGAGTCAAAGGAAACGGCGCTGAAGGTCTACACCGAGAGCCGACCGGAACGGCTGCCGCTGTCGCAAAACAAGGAATTCAAATCCGTAAAAAATATGGTGATAGCCGAGGCGATGAAACTCAATCTGCCGACAGATGAGGTTGAGGAAACGGACGAGCCGACAGAGCCGGACCGTGAGCCGACCGCCGAGGAAGCCGAAAGCCCCGATCCGCCGCCTCCGCCTATGGACGAATATGAAAGAACGGTCGCAGACGCTAATAAGGGCAATAAATGGTCGCAGTACCGTGCGGCAAAATTCATGCTCGACCGTGACGGCGACCACTACGATCCGAAAAAGGCTGTGGAGTATCTCACCAGATCCGCCAAGCAGGGCTACACCGTAGCGAAATATATGCTCGGAAAATTGTATTTGCGTGGCGAGGATGTGCCGAAACAAATGCTCCACGCTCTGCATTGGTTGGAAAGCGCCGTCAAAGACGATAACCCATACGCCGAATATCTGCTCGGCAAGACCTTTCTCAAGGGCGAGGATATAGAAAGAGATACCGAACGAGCCGAGAGCCTGCTCCGCCGGTCCTCAGAGCAAGGCAACAAATATGCGGCGTACACCCTCGGCAAGGCATATCTTGACGGAGATGTCCTTGCTCAAAGCATTGACGAGGCTGTGCGCCTGCTGAATCTGTCGGCATCAAAAGGCTTTGCTCCGGCACAGTTTATCCTCGGCAGGCTGTTATACAAAGGCGAGGTCGTGCCGAAGGATATAAAGAAATCCGTTGAATGGCTTGACCGTGCCGCCGCGCAGAAAAATCCCTATGCGGCGTACCTTGCAGGCAAGATATATCTGACCGAGGATGAGGTCAAGAACATTCAAAAGGCCATCCGCAGTTTTATAATAGCCGCCGAGAACGGAAATGACTATGCCGAATACCAACTCGGAAAAATCTATCTCTACGGAAAAGACATACCAAGAGATACAGATAAGGCGATGCACTATCTTCATCTTGCCGCCGAGCATGGCAATCAATATGCCGCACAGCTCATCCACAGCATTCGTGTCAACGGAAACTGGTCGGCAGCACTTGCCTCTCTCCGCCTGCTCGGACACATGGCTCGTGTCATCCAAAACCGCTTGGAGGATGAGCGTAGAGGCAGAGAAAACAGCATCGACCGTAAGCTGCGGAGAAAAATCGAGGAGAAAAAACAGGCTCACGGACTCAAACAATAGCACGGGGAGGTTGCGCATACATTTTATGCGCAACCTCCTTTTCGAAAGGAGAAACTCATGTCAACCGAATACATTCACTTTACAGCCGAACAAAAGGAAGCTGCTCGGCAGACAGACTTGGTCGCACTCCTGCAAAGTCAGGGCGAACGCCTCAAACGCTCCGGCAAGGAATATGTGTGGCGTGACGGCTCGGAAAAGGTTACGGTCAGAGGAAACCTGTGGTTTCATCAGTATGAACGCATCGGTGGCGATGCCGTGGATTTCGTCCGCAGATTTTATAACATGGACTTTCCGCAGGCCGTCAATTTTCTGCTCGGCAATAACGGCGACGCGCTTCCGCAAGCCGAGCCTGTCAAGCGAGAGCCGCCAAAGCCGTTCACCCTTCCGCCGAAAAACGATAATATGCGGCGAGTGTATGCCTATCTGCTTAACCGCCGAGGGATAGACCGGGAGGTGCTTTCTGCCTTTGTGCATAAGGGAATGATTTATGAATCCGCCGATTACCACAACGCCGTATTTGTCGGCTACGATGAACATGGCATTGCCCGACACGCACACAAAAGAGGAACAGGAAGTGAGAGCACCTACAAAGGCAATGCGGAAAGCTGCGATCCCCGTTACAGCTTCCACTGGACCGGAACGGACAACGCGCTCTATCTCTTTGAGGCTCCCATAGATATGCTGTCCTTTATTTCTCTGCACAAGGAGAATTGGCGAAGCCACAGCTATGCCGCCTCCTGCTGCGTTGGGGATCAGGTGCTGTTTCAAATGCTGAAAGCCAATTCCAATATCGACACCGTCTGTCTCTGTATGGACAACGACACCGCAGGTCAGGCGGCGAACAAGAGAATATCCGACAAGCTCTTTATACAGGGCATCAAACACGAAATCCTCGTTCCCGAATTCAAAGATTGGAACGAGGACTTATTATGTGACGAACAGGAGGAAACCGAATGCCAAACATTGCAGCTTTAATCACCGTTGCCTCAGTTATGTTTGCCGTCCTCGGTGCGATAACGCTGATTGCTCATATCTACAATCTCAATAACATCAAGAGCAAAACCGTCGGCGACGGTCAACACGGCACGGCTCGGTGGGCAAACAAAGCGGAGATACGAAAGACCTACCGCCACATTCCGTTCACGCCAAAGAAATGGCGTAGGCAGGCAAAGCAAAATCAAACGCCTACCATGACGGCAATAGCACCGAGGAAACTGCTTCAGAAAAAGACCGAGCCGACCGAGGAGGCTCTGCCGCAGGGCATTGTGGTCGGGTGCAAGGGCGGCAAGCACAGCACCACCGCCATGATAGACACGGGAGATGTCCATGTGCTGATGATCGGTGCAGCGGGTGTCGGCAAGACTGCCTTTTGGCTGTACCGTGCATTGAGTATGCTTGCGCATCGGGAATGTCCTTCCTCTCCACTGACACCAAGGGTGATGTTATGCGTAACTACGGAAACATCGCCAAGGACTACGGCTACAAGGTTTCGGTTATCGACCTGCGAAATCCTACCCGATCAAACGGAAATAATATATTGTATCTCGTCAATAAGTACACCGACCTATATGCAAAGCATCCCGACCAAATCGTCTACAAGGCCAAGGCCGAGAAATATGCGAAAATCATATCCAAGACCATTATCCTCTCCGGTATGGACGCTGCTTCCTTCGGACAGAACGCCTACTTCTATGACGCCGCCGAGGGCTTGCTGACCGCAACCATTTTGTTGGTAGCGGAGTTCTGTGCGCCGGAGAAACGGCACATCGTGTCGGTGTTCAAGGTCATTCAAGAGTTACTTGCGCCATCAAAGAAAAAGGGCAAGAATCAGTTTCAGCAGCTTATGGAACTGCTCCCGAACGAGCATAAGGCAAAATGGTTTGCAGGTGCGGCTCTGAACACCGCCGAACAGAGTATGGCAAGCGTTATGAGTACGGCGCTGTCCCGTCTCAACGCATTCCTCGACACCGAGTTAGAGCAGCTCCTGTGCTTTGATACCGAAATCGACGCTGAAACCTTCTGCAACCGGAAATCGGCAATCTTCGTCATCATGCCGGAGGAAAATCCCAACACCTTCTTTATGATTTCACTGATTATCCAACAGCTCTACCGTGAGACACTCGCCGTTGCCGATGAAAACGGCGGCAAGCTCAAGAACCGCTGTGTATTCTTCTGCGATGAGTTCGGCACGCTGCCCAAAATAGAAAGTGCGGAAATGATGTTCTCCGCCTCCCGTTCAAGGCGCTTGCAGATCGTTCCCATCATCCAATCCTTTGCCCAGCTCGAAAAGAACTACGGCAAGGAAGGCGCGGAAATCATCGTGGACAATACGCAGGACACCATCTTCGGCGGCTTTGCTCCCAACAGCAGCTCGGCCGAAACGCTTTCCAAGGCACTCGGCAGCCGCACGGTCATGAGCGGATCTGTCAGCCGGAGTAAAAACGATCCGTCACAATCCCTGCAAATGATAGAGCGCCCATTGCTCACGCCGGACGAACTCAAATCTCTTCCAAAGGGCGATTTTATCGTAATGAAAACCGGTGTGCATCCGATGCGGGTACACCTCAAGCTGTTCTTCAAATGGGGCATTGAATTCGACGATGAACACCCATACGCCGTACCCGACCAAGGCAACCGTGAGGTCAAGTATGCCGACAAAAAGGATATTCAGAACGGCATCCTCGAAAAATATCCGCCGGAGTGGAAAGAGGAAACGCCTGCACCGAGCGACGCTGACGGCGGCGGTCAGGCACAGCAGGACAGCCCCAAGAACGAACCGCAGAGAACTCCGCCAAAGGATAAAAACAGAGGCGGCAAGCCTATCCGTACCTCACCGCCGAAAAAGAAACGGCTCCCGACATAACGGAAGCAGAAATCATAAAAGACTTAACCGAAACGGAGGTGCAAAGCAATGAGCCGTCTTGATTTCCTTTACCGCACCGAGCTGCCGCACAGGGCTGTTGCGGTGTATATCTATCTTGCCGACCGAACGAACGAGAACAACGAGTGCTGGCCTGCCATACCGACCATAGCCTCAGACCTCAAGCTCTCGGCATCCACCGTCCGCCGCGGAATACGAGATCTTAAAAAAGCAGGGTTTATTGAAACCGAGCAGCGGTACAGAAAAAAAGGCGGCAAGAGCAGTCTGCTGTTCCGGCTGAAAAAGGAATAAAAAAGACCGCTTGTCGGCGGTCAGCGTTTAATCACGCTGTGACGATTCGTTCAAGGCCGTGCTTTTCTATATACCGAAGCACATCGAATAAGTCTCCGAACGAGAGTGCTTCGTTAAAATATTCCGTGTAGTCCTGCGGCGTTTTCAAAAGCGGATATCTGTCGCCTGCATTAACGGCTATGTAGTATTTTTCGTTTTCCATCTTCATCCCTCCGAAATCGCACAAGGTTTATTATATCGGCAGCAGGGTATTTTTTCAAGAGCCTTTTTTCCGCCAAGGGACAACTGCGCCTATACGCTGACAGGTGCCACCTGTCATGATGGAAGGAGAAAGTGAACTACCCAACTGAAGATAGATTACAGCAGAAAGAAAAAGACACAGAGGCTTCAGGTTGAAAAAGCCAGAGATAACAAAGACATTTTTATCAGTACGATTTTGATCGTTGAGGTAAGCCGCTTTTTTCTTTCTGCTGTAAGGACTTTTTTATGAGATCATATTGCAATTTGATTTTCCTCGATTTTTCTCGGACAGTTCTTCTGTTCAGATGTTCTGATGCGGTTCGGGCGGCAGGGAGTAAAATCCTTGCCGCCTTTTTTCATACCAAAACCACGCTTCTAATGCATGGTTCAGTAAAAATTAAATAGTTGAGAAGAAAAAACTCCTTCCGGCAAGATAACAATTGAAAGTTCGCTTTTTTGCAAATCTTTTAAGGTTGTTTTCCGATCGGTTTTATGATATAATGTATTAAAATGCATGTGATTGCGGGTGAGAAAATGAACACATACCGAATAGCCGTTTGTGATGACGATCCGGTCATGAGAGAACAATTGCATTCTTTCTGCAGGGAGCTGCTGGACGGAGAAAGTATTCCGTATGCGATAACAGCTTTTCCCTCTGCCAAGGAACTTGAGAAAAGGATGAATTCTGATGTCGAGAAACCGTTCAATCTGCTTATCTTGGATATTCAGATGAACGGCATGACGGGACTGGAGCTGGCGCGTTCTCTGCGAAGCAAGGACGACCGTATTTCAATTATATTTGTGACCGCATGCGACAATTATCTTTCCGAGGGCTATGATGTACAGCCCATTCATTTTCTTCTTAAACCGATTTGCCGGGAAGCACTGGCCAAATGCAATCCGTACGGATCTTAAATTGAATTACTTACCCAAAGCAGTCACGCTTAGCATCGGTAATAAGATACTGCATTTCTCCGTGTCGGAAATACGTTATGTAGAAAGTTATAACCACAACATAATCATTCATCAAAGTTCCGGAAACAGCAACACCTATTATCTTTCTCTTACCGAGTTTGAAAAACAGCTTCCAAAAGGCCATTTTTCACGTTGTCATAACAGCTTTCTGGTGAATCTGAGCAGAGTAAAGGAAATCGGACGGACGGACCTAACGCTTCGAAATGGTGATATGCTTCCTGTGGGGCGTACATACTATAAAGCCTTTCAAAGCGCATTTATACGATATATAAATCAATAAAATCAGCGGGTGTCATTTTCAAATGAATGACACCCGCTGATTTTATTATTTTTTCGGAATTCTTAAAGCGGTCTGAACAGTAAAAACATTTTCATCCGAAATAAAAATATCCAGCATACTGTGATATTTCTCTGCGACAGCGTTCATAAGTTTTAATCCAAAGCCATGACTTTCCTTTTCATCCTTTGTAGAAATATACTGCCCGTTCTTATCCTGTTTTGGCTCTTCAATAAACGAATTCTCACATTTTACGGCGAGAAAACCGTTTCGTTCCTCTGCCTTGAATCGATAAAGCTTTTTTTCCGTGCAGCGCGAGGCCGCCTCTATAGCATTATCCAACATATTCATAAGCAGCGCGCACAGTTCATTTTCGGAAATCGGAATCTCTGCGGACACCGAAGCAGTGGCATCAAATGATATTCCCGCCCGTGCCGCTCTGTAGGCAGCATCCTGCAAAATAGCATTGACAACGAAATTTTTGGAAAAGTGTGTTTGCGCCAGGTGCTCGCACTGTCCTCTCATATCCTGCAGCATTTTGCCCAGAGTTTCATAGTCTCCCTTTTTGTAAGCCGACTCCAAGGCAACAATTCTGTGTCTTTCCTCATGCCTGATTGCCTCACTTGCCCTCATTTTGCTTTCGATGGCACGATATCCGTCCAGAATCAGCTGATTGTGCAGGCGGAGCGCCTGTGTTTCCGTTCGCTGCGTGACAAAGGCGCACATCACTGCATATGTAGAAATTACAGCACAAACAACAGTCAGCCAAACGGTAATCCAATACAAAAGTTCCCCATAATGCCCAAGCTCAACTGTATCACGAACATCTGCACGATATATCCTGCAAGATACCCATTTACGGCGGCAGATATTCCGAAAGCAATCAACAGTGTAGTAAAGCTGACCGCCGTAGTGATTCCAAAATACTTCCAAAATTTCCGCTGTCGGTTCATTGCAAGAAAGAGAATCAGTAACAGTATAAAGAAGAAGGCAACCTCCCGGCGGATAAGAAAATCGACCAACCGGTTATTCAGGAAGAAATAGCCCATTCCCTTTGTGATCCACTGTGCCGTAAGACCGGCAGCCGCAAGAAGCAGCGGAATCAGACTCCAGTCGGGCTTTTTGTGTGCAACTCCCAAAAGAAATATACCCGCCACAAGAAGTGAAATCGCTGCGGTTACGCCGGCGGGAATTCCGTAAAAATTAGCATATGCATAGCTCTCAGTCGCATCGTATTCTACTGGTACAATGCGAGCAGCCGGAGGAAACACCAAGCTGGTTGTACTTTTAACTACACATGTCATTGTGACATGGCATTCTTCATTTCTCGGCATAGGAATTACTGCCTGTGTCTGTCCCGCTGCCCCTGCAGGGACAGCGGACGAGGAGTGCCATACCTCAACTCCGTTGATACAAACCGTAAGCTCCAACCCTGCCGTTTCAAACACCAGATTCCCGTTTTCCTCTGTCGGCGGAAAAACAGTTTCAAGCCGAAAACTCTCCCCTGTTTGAGGCATAACGGTATAATCCAACGAACTTTCGGAGCCGTCTGTCTCAATTTTGACAGAAGACTGCCAATCAATATAGCGAATCGACATATCCGTCTTAATAAAAAACTGCAGAAAACACATTGTCCCCAAACAAAGCAGTATAAAAACGGCAGTACAAACAACCTGCAGGCAGCGTTTCATATTCGAAATTTCATTCCTTTCCATTCAACTTCATAACTCGGAGCGCCGAACTTTTCATCATTATTTTACTGGCTTTTTTCTCGTTTTGCAAGAGATATTTCACGTTTCACCCCGTTTACAGCGTAACAACCGATATACAGCGTAAACGACACGACAAAGGCCGACATAATTTGATATAATGTAAGGGAGGAAGTATAACAGAATACTTTATGATTTGCTGCGTCAAATCCCCGCCCGAAAACAATCTTTCCCCCGTGAAAAGAAAAGGAGGACTCTCTATGTACAAAAAACTCATTCTGAAGCGCTCGCTATGCGCGCTGCTGTCGATCATAATAATCGCAGCATGTCTGCCCCTGTCGGTCTTTGCCGCCGACCCGAGTGAGCCGCAGTTTTCATCGGATGCCGCTAATACTCTGATGAAAAACACAAAACCCACCGGCTTTGACAATACAACCAACCCTTACGGGTATGCTGTCGGCCGTCCCTTTGCAATGGTTGAAAAAAACGAACTGCTTTATTTTGAGACATACGACAAGTCCGCAACAGGCAAAATTGCGGATGTAGGAACCCCGGAGTCTCTCAAGAACTTTATTTCCAAAAAAGGAACCGCTTCCGATGCCTCTCTGCCCAATATGGACATCAGTGCGCTTCGGATGTACTATGCGTTTGTCCAGTCCGTTTCCTTTGACCCGTTCGGCTCAGGCAGGAGAGACCATGTTGCCTATGTAGGTCTTGATAAGTCGGATAAGCAGGTCTATCTTCATATATATGATACAAGAACGGGAGAATATAAAGGCAAACAGTGGGTCGGCGAAATGAACTGGATGTTTGACAAAAGCGGCCTTATTCGTGCTCGAAACTATGAAACCAATGCCTATCTGAGCATTACCGCAGGCGACTTTGACGGAGACGGCAAGGACACGCTGATCATCTATGTTCCGCACACAAAACGCTCTACAACCTTGACGCAGACTTTTGATTACGAACCTTTTGTCGGTTGCTTTCTGTATGAATATTCCTTTACCGGCAAAAACAGCTTTGTATTATTAAATAACTCAAGCATTATGGGAGAAGGAAAAAAAACTCGGCTTCGGCTATGATATGCTTCATGACTCCTACAAAGAATTATATAACAACCCGAATGCCACTACTGTAAATCCCTCGCCCGGAGCAGCGAATGACAGCATGGGCGGAAGCGCTGCCGCGACATTTGCGAACCGCTTTAATAAGCTGGGCGTAGACATGGTGGTGGGCGATTTTAACGGCGACCGAATCGATGACATCGCCGTGCTGTCCTATTTCTTTGTAAACGGAGGAAGGGGCGGCCATACGAATAAGAATGCATATCGCCCTCAGGTAAAAATTAAATACGGAAAAGCCGGCGGTGGTTCTACCGGCGGAGGCTCCTCTTTTGTGGACGGCGACGCCGATGATAAATTCTATGTTTGTCCGGTGGGAGAAACACGGCCTGCCGGCGTGGCTAATGATAACAGCATGAACGCCTGCAGCATCACAGCAGGAGACTTCAACAACGACGGATATGAAGATATCCTTGTTGCGGGTGCAAAAGCAAGAATTCTTTCGGGGAAAGGAACTACATATAAGGACACTGTTGCCTATACAACGCTCCTTAATAACGGAAACAGAGGCTTTGTACAATCCGAATACAGGACGATATCTGCCAACGGCTGGACAAGAAACAGCACCGCCACCACAGAGATTTTTCCGCCTTTAGCGGTAGAGGCTGTTGCTTTTAACGGTGCGAGCGCCGCAGATTTCGTCTTTATCAACGGCACACTGTACAACTATAATGCCCAGACCGGAGAACTTTACAAGCTCACTTCAAACGAATATTCTTTCCGCACAAACTCAAACGGCAAAACAAACAACTTCTGGTTTGAGAGCGAGATCGGCGGCAAGGACGAATTCTTCCGCTCGGTTGCGTCGGAAACTTTGACGGCAACAATGCAGGACGTGAGCAGATTGTGTTTGTAACCTCTGCCGGAACCGGTAACGAGGATAAATATTCCTTCAGCAAGGGTATGATTTCCGCAACCTATCCGGATACAAGTGACAGCTATGAGGCGGCAAACGGCTTTGACCTGACGCTGTCATACTGGAGTCCGAACGAAGCGTACGGTGATTACTACGGCTGTACGGCTCAGGTACTTCTCACCGCCTGCGACAGAAACCAGGACGGTGTTATAGCCAAATATAAGGGCGTAAGCTATGCCTACAGCGACCCGGAGGTCAAGGCAGTCATACAGGCTGCGCCGTATTTCTCCGCGCTGAGTGACTCCGGCGAAAACGAAACCGCATATACAATCACAGAGAGTTTCGAGTTGGAGCAGTCCTCATCGAAGAATGTTTCCTTCAGCGTCGGAATGTCTTACTCTTACGGAGGGCTTCTCGCCCCCGTTGAGGTCAACATCTCGGCAGGCTACTCGCTTGAATGGAGCAAAACCTATTCCACGGCTCTGCAGAAGGAATATTCCCTGACGGTTAAGGCACGGGCGTACAACACGGTGCTTGTGTCCAGAACGCCTGTATTTATCTACGCCTATGAGATACTGGACGAAAACGGCAAATGTCGGGAGATACCGCCATAACGCTTTCCATTCCGCAGCAGCCGGTATATCAACAGCTGAGCGTTGACGACTACAACGGCTTTGTTGATGAGTATAACGGTTATATGAATAACAAGAACTATCATGCCGTCATAAGGGAATCGGATAAAACAGACAAAGATAAAAAATACTATTATCCCTTGGTAAAAATAGATAAAGCGGCAAACTGGCTTGACGGAAACGAGGGCAACCCGTTTATGTACAATCAGCTCGGCTGGGGCGTTTACAGCAATTTGGGTGCAGAGCAGCTCAGTAAGCTCGCCATTCGACTCGGACATAACGGCGGTCTTAACGAGGTTTCGTGGGAAAAAAGCAATATAAAATCCGTTTCCGAAGAAATGTCGCACGGTTTTTATTTCAACTTCTCCATCAGCTACGGTGTATTCGGCGATGGTATACTATTCTCGCATGATGTTGGTTTTGAAACCAGTCTGAGCTACAGCAACGGTTCGGGCGTATCCACCACAACGACATCGTCCGAAGGCTGTACCGGCGTGGTCAATGATATCGACGGTCCGGATCTTGCCTCAAACGGAATCCCTGCAAACGTATACACGCAATATACCTTTGACTGGACGCTCGGCCAGTGGTTCCGACACCTTTACGGCGATGAAAACAACAAGACCATCTTTATAGGCTATAACTTGACAAATCTCAGTGCTCCTTCACCGGCAGTGGTCGACCTTGAGGCAGAACTGCTTGACGAAGACGAGATACGCCTTACTTGGTCGCAGCCCGATAAAACTCCCGGCTGGCCGGATGCGGAGGGCTACTATCTTTATCAAGTTGAAAACGGTGAATATAAAAGGATTTCAGATCTTATTCCTGTCGGCACGACCTCTTATGACATTTCCGGACTTAAAACCAATACAGAGTACGAATATGTGCTTACAACCGTTTGCAAGGTAGACGGAAAGGATAAGGAAAGTGCCTGGTCAAACTCTGCAACCATAACAACAGCAAAGAGAGACTATAAGGTCAACTATAAAATCGACAACGAGAAAGCCGCCGATATCAGTGTGCGGCACCTCGGCAATGTTAATATTAAATCGGGCGATGAGATCAATGAAAGCGATATTATTAAAATCAAGAGTTTCGCCAAAGAACCGGCACTTTGAACTTGTGTCGCTGACTCTTGATAACGGCGGAGAAGAGACTGTATTCAGACCCGACAGCAACGGCAACATAGAGTGCGCGTTTGCACTGGGCGGCGAAGCTAACATATTCGTATCCACACGAAAAACATTCGATTCGGCTGAGGTCATCTTTGTCGGCGAATATAAGAACGGCGAAGACCTTCTCGGAACAGTTACCGCAAAGGTCGGTGAAACAGATCTGCCTGCTCCGGGCGGCACGGTGACCGGCGATGTAACATTTACCGCCGTTCCGCAAAACGGCTATACACTGAAGTCGTGGAAAATAACAGATGCCGAAAACAATACGGATATTGTTAACGCGGCAGGCTCAAATACCTACACGCTTACCCTTGGCTCAACAAGATACACCGTCGAAGCGGAATTTGAAAGAGTTTCCGAAACCGACAGACCCGTGAAGCTGACCTATTCCGTTGCAAGCGGCAACGAAACCGGTATGGCGGCAACAAAGCAGACCTATCAGTCCGGTACCGCTGTTCCCGTGGGAACGAAAATCAACTTCATCGCTCAGGCGGCAGAAGGCTATAGGGTGCAAAAGCTCGTTATCACCAAAAACGGAATTCACGACACGGTAATAACAGATAACAGGCTTTACGATATGTACGAGTATGAGCTCACCGTTGATACCCAAACCGATATCAAGGTATACTTTACGGAGATCGAAAAATATACGGTCACAGTTGATATGCCGAATAAGAACGCCGAAATTACCGTTAAAAACGGGACATCGGATTTTGAAAGCGGTCAAAAGGTCAATTTCGGCGATGAAATCACCGTAACCGTCAAGCCGAAGGATGGATACCGTCTTGCCGACACAGAGAGCTGGTCCGATAACGGCGACGGGAGCTATACCTACAAGACCGGCAGAATCAAGATGGAAACGCATATCCGTGTGGCGGTAGAGGAAATTCCGGAATACACCGTCACCTTCCCGACAATGATCGAGGGCTGTGTGCTGACAGTGCGCAGCAAAAATGAAAAAATCACAAGCGGCAGTAAAATTCGTGAAGGCACAATTCTTGTTGCGAGTATCGTGCTTGAGCCGTCATATATCCTCAAAGGCTGGTACATCGGCGGCGAATTCAGTCCCGAAACCAACAAGACCGAAGTTTCCTTTACGGTGGACGGAGACACCCTTCTTTCCGTAATCGTTGAAAATGTAAAAGGCGACAAGGGTGATACCGGCATCGGAATCAAATCAGCAATTATTGACGAAAGCGGAAACCTCATTATTACTCTTACCGACGACACGGTGTTAAACCTCGGAAAGGTCACCGGAGATAACGGAAGTCAGGGCGAACAAGGTGTTCCCGGTGCCGCAGGAGTAGGAGTTAAATCCGTCACAATTGATGAAAACGGAAATCTGGTCATAACACTTACAGACAACAGCGTGCATAACCTCGGGAAAGTGATCGGAGATAAGGGTGCCCCAGGCGAAACAGGTGCTCCCGGTGCCGCAGGAGTAGGAGTTAAATCCGTCGCAATTGATGAAAACGGAAATCTGGTCATAACACTTACAGACAACAGCGTGCATAACCTCGGGAAAGTAGTCGGAGATAAAGGCGAACAGGGAGTGAATGGCGTTGGTGTTAAATCCGTTATGATTGATGAAAGCGGCAATTTGATTATCACTCTTACCGATGAGACCGTACACAATGCCGGACGGGTGACCGGAGATAAAGGTGACAAGGGCGATACGGGCAATGTCGGAGTCGGTGTAAAAACCACCGAAATCGATGAAAACGGCAATCTAATCATCACCCTTACCGACGACACTGTGCATAACCTCGGGAAAGTAGTCGGTGCAAAGGGCGAAGCCGGTACTGCAGGAACCAACGGCATTAACGGTACCGGAATCAAGTCCGCTCATATCGACGCAGATGGTAATCTTATCCTCACCTTTACCGACGGAGCTATAACCAATCTCGGAAAAATCGTCGGAACGGACGGGAAAGATGGTGTCAATGGTAAAGATGGCAAGGACGGAAAAGACGGTCTCGGTATTAAAGGATGCCGCATTGACGACGGTGGAGACCTGATAATAACCCTGACCGACAACACAACGCTGAACGCCGGCAACATTTCCGCGATCAGCGATAAAGTCAGTGTTTCCAAGCCTCTTGCAACCGCAGCAGTTTCTCTTTCCGGAGTGTCTCTTCTTTGGAATATTGTTTCGCTTGTTGCGGCGATTGTAAGGAAGAAAAAACTAATTTAATTCGGATGATTGTTCGAATTTAAAAGGATGCAAGACCTCCGGCTATCAGCGGCGGTGTTCTGACAGGTGTAACGGTATTTGATAAGAGGAAAAGGCATTCCGTCAAATAATCAAAGATAAGTAGCAATTAACGATCCATCACGGAAACATCACAATTACGGCACAGAGGGCATAAAAACCGCTGTGCCGTATTTCTTTCCTTGGCGACTGTTTTGGAGAAATAAGCAATTTCTCGGTCATAACCCAACAATTTTTTGCCGGATTCCATGTATACTGCGTATATCACACTTATGCACTCTTCACTTTTGCCCCGGCAGCGCGGATACACGGATATCAACAGATACCAAATACAGCGAGGTAATTATGAAAACAAGGAGAAGCCCCTAACAATCATGTACATAAGCGAAACGCAACATTCAAGACCGTCTTAACAAAACGGTTTTTTTATGCACGCCCTCATGCGGCTGTACTATGCCTTAAAGCATAGCGCAGTCGCTTTTTTGTTTTCCCGAATACCGTAACAGGAGGTGACCGCGATGTTTAGCCTTGCAGAATCAATCGACGAAACTCAACACAACGCAGTGCCATAAAAAGCGGTGCCCTGCCGTTTTCAAGCGACAAGGTGAAAGAATGAAAAAGAATACAGGAAAGAAACAGGTGTTGAAATAGCAAAGGCTGTCTTTGCGCAGACACACAGACACCTATATTTTTTTGACCTCTGCGGTCAACAGAATTCCATACGATATCTGCAAAAGACCAACGATAAATCTGTTATTTCGGAATTTCAAAGTGGCTTGGCTTTCTGCGTTTGTATAAACGGCAGCGTACTGTCAAATTTTGCGGTAGCTGTCGAAGCCCTCCGTATCAATCGTTTTTGACCTAAACAAAAAACGATTGAACGAGTACATAAACTTGAAAAAACAACCCAAACGGTTATATCATAGAAAACGGCGGGTACACGGAACTGACCTATGAGGAATTCCGTCGCCGTGAGCAAATCTGCCCGTTATATGCGGACAAGCTGTTCCTGCCTCTCTACGGCAGGCTTATGGAGGTATCCAAAGAGGATTACGCGGAATTCTACCGAGCAAAGCGCCGACAGAAATATCTGGATGAACGCTCTGCGGACAACGGCGACTTCTCCTACGATATGCTGACCACCGATGAATTCAGCGGCGAGGACATCCTCATCGCCGATCAGCCGGATGTATGCGACACCGTAGTGGAAAGCATTATGACGGACAAGCTCAGGAAAGCCATCCTCAAGCTGACGGATGAGGAACAGCTCCTCATCTACCGCCACTATTACGCCGGCATTTCAGGCACAGACCTTCCGAGATTTACGGCGTATCACAACAGGCAATCAGCAAGCGGATCGCCAAAATCAGAGCAAAGCTCAAAAATCTTTTAGAAAATTAAAAAACTTGGTTGTAGCCCCCTCAACTTTTCGGCATGGAAAGTGAGGGGGCTTTCTCAATAGCCTCCACCCGTTCTTTGAAAATCGAATAGTACAGCGCATCCTTTACCTTCCTTCTGCCGTCGGCGAGAGCCGATAAGCCACACGACCTTTTGAGTCGGACGGTGCGGCGCATCCGCATCGAAGGCCATGAAAAGCAGAAGCAATAATGATACTTGCGTCCAGTTACAGGCCGAGCGTTGAAGCGGCAGAAATGCCGTGAGCCGTCGCAGCCAATGAGGGCGCCTCGCAGAGATCCTGGGAGTGGTGGGATTCCAATGAGGTCAAATGCATGACCGGAGGATGTGTTCCCTTGTTCGGGGCGTCGTGGACAAATACGGACAGAACCAAGAACGATTGATACAAAACACAAGGCGGTTGTTTGCCCAAAAGCGCACGGCCGCCTTTTACTTAAAACGGAGGCTAACTATGAAAGAGATTAAACGAGGCGAAATCTATTCCGCCGACTTCGGCGCAGGCTTCGGCAGTGAGCAAGGCGGCGTTCGTCCGGTTTTGATTTTGCAGAATAATACGGGCAACAAGTACAGCCCCACCACAATCGTGGCAGCAATCACAAGCAGAAAGACAAAAACAGCTTTACCCACTCATGTAAAAATAAATGCCGATGGACTAAAAACCGAATCCACCGTCCTGCTCGAACAGATCAGGACGATAGACAAAGCACGGCTCGGCGAGTATATCGGCAGGCTCGACAGCAAGACCCTCGCCGCAGTTGACCGTGCCATTGTAGTGAGTCTCGGCATCAAATACTTGGAGGGACTGCTCAATGGATAAAAGAACCGACATCAACAATGCATCATTTGCCTACGGCATAAGCCTTTTACGAATGCTGCTTGATATGAATCTGATAACCCAGGACGAGTACGAAAGGATCACCCGAATCAGTGCGGAATACTACGACACCGAGGTAGTTTGTGTCTGAATCTTAATTCGCAGATTTACGAAAAATATTGCTGGATGTATTCGAACTCCTGTGGTATTGTTTGTGTTGCCAAAAGGCAGAACAGCAAGGAAACCCCTTGCGGAAAGGAGAAAGAGCAAATGAAAACGATAACCGAAATCACACGGCAAAAACCAACGCCGCCACAAATACGGCTGGCGGCTTACTGCCGAGTATCGAGCGACTCAAGCGACCAGCTTCACTCCTTCGCCGCACAAATCAAATACTACTCCGAATACTGTAAACGGCATCCCGAATACAAATTCGTAGACATTTATGCGGACGAAGGTATAACAGGCACAAGCATGGAAAAGCGTGATGACTTCCGCCGAATGCTGCGGGACTGCAAAAAAAGGTCTGATAGACCGCATCATCGTAAAATCCATGTCACGCTTCGCCCGAAACACCGAGGAAATGCTGACGGCACTCCGAGCGCTTGAACAAATGGAAGTCAGCGTATATTTCGAGGAACAGGGGCTTGATACCAAGTCGATGAACAGCGAGATGTTCGCTACCTTCCCCGGCATGGTTGCCCAACAGGAAAGCGTGTCCATATCGCAGAATATGCGGTGGAGTTATAAAAAGAGAATGGAATCCGGCGAATTCAACTGCTGCGCTCCGGCTTACGGCTTCGACCTTATCAACGGCAAGCTTGTAATCAACGAAACGGAAGCGGCTGTCATTCGCCGGATTTTTGATCTCTACCTGCAAGGCGTCGGTATGCAGACCATTGCTAACATTCTCAATGACGAGGGTGTACGCAGACAGTACGGCCGTAAAAAATGGCATCACACCACCGTGAACTATGTCCTCAACAACGAAAGGTATAAGGGCGATGCCTTACTTCAAAAGCAGATCACCACACAAACCCTGCCGTTCAAAAAGCAGCTCAACCACGGTGAACAGCCTATGTACTATGTAGAAAACAGCAATCCCGCCATCGTGAGCCGAGAAACCTATGAGGCGGTGCAGGCTCTTATCAAAAGCCGGCAACCGAGCTGCAAGCGGAAAGCCAAAACCTATCCGCTTACAAGAACGCTTCTCTGTCCCGATTGCGGTCACACCTTCCGCCGTCAGGTTGTAAACGGCACAGCATATTGGCTATGTGCAGCAAAAGCAACCAACAAGACAGATTGTGCTTGGCGCAGAGTAAAAGAGGACGAGGTGTACGCCACTTTTAGCCTTATGATAAGAAAGGTGCAAGCTAATCGAGAATACCTGCTCGGAACACTTATACGGCAGCTTGAAGAACTGCAATACCGCACCACGGGCAGTCAACAGCGGGTAAAGGAAATCGACCGTGAGATTGCAGACCTTACGGCACAGAACCTCGTCCTCTCCCGTCTGCATGGCAAAGGAGTGCTGAATGCCGCAGACTACACGGCACAATCCGATGTGCTTGAAAACAAGATAACCGAGCTGCGGATCGAGCGTCGAACAAAAATTACCGACAGCGATGAGAATGAGATGTTGGAAGAACTGAAAATGCTGAATGACATTCTCAAGGGAGTCGAAATCGGCATAGGCTTCGATGCCGAACTCTTCGAGCAAACGGTTGACAGCATCACGGTGGAAAGCAGTGAATTGCTGACCTTCCACCTTGCAGGCGGTATCAGCCTGCCTGAAAAAATCAGAGAGAAAGGACGGTGACTACCAAGCATGAATCATCGAAACATACCACTTGGCTATGCCATAAGTGGCGGCAACATAATCATCAACGAAGCTGAAGCCGATACCGTCAGAGAGATTGCCGAGCAATATCTCAGCGGCAAGTCGCTGAAAGCTATCGCCGAAATGCTGGCTGCAAAACACATTGAGTATATGTCGGGCAAGACCGATTGGAACAGGTCGCGCATAAAGCGAATTGTTGAGGATAAACGCTATATAGGCGATGGCGGCTATCTGCCGATACTGACCGAGCAGGAGTATGCAGCCATGCAGAGCATCAAAGCAGCGAAAAACACCCAAAAGGATGTAAATCATACCGAGGGTATCTTTACGCTGAACGCTCCAGCTGTCTGCCCCAACTGCGGCGGCAGAATGCATAGGCGCTTTGACAGACGCCGCAAGGCAACTACATGGTGGCAATGCTCCGAATGCAAAGCCTCGGTCAATATAAGCGATGAAGATATGCTTGACGGCATTACAGAACTGCTCAACGAAGTCATTGCCGATCCCGAAAGCATTCAGATACCGAAGTCCTACCATGAGGAAAGTCAAGAGATTGAGCGGCTAAACGCAGAGATATCCAAGACACTCAACACTGTCGGCTTCGATAAAGAAGCTCTAAAGCAAAAAAATGCTCACTTGTGTGATCGAGAAATATATAAGCCTCGGCACTGAAGAAATTACAGCACAGAGCCTAAAGGACATATTCAAGAGTACGCCAACGCTGACAGCCTATGATAGCGACTTAACAGACCAGGCAGTCAGCGAGATCCAACTGAAAAGAAACGGCACGATAAGCCTTATACTTATAAACGGTCAGAGGATCGGAAAGGAGAAATCAGCATGATGCAAGCGACAAGTGTACAGCCCCCAAAAACCGTCCGCATTATCCCTGCAACGATAGACACCAAAGCGGCTATCACGCAGAGCTACCGACAGCTTCGAGTTGCCGCCTACTGCCGAGTATCCACCAAACAGGATGAGCAGCTAAACAGCTACGAAGTACAGCGTACCCATTACGAGGAGCGCATACGCACTGAGCCGAAATGGTCACTTGTGGGTATATTCGCTGACAAGGGTATTACGGGAACAAGCATGAAAAAGCGTGACGAATTCAACAAAATGCTCCGTCTCTGCTACAAGGGCAAGATTGACATGATTATCGTAAAATCAATCAGCCGATTCGCCCGAAACACCCTCGATGTTATCAAGATAACAAGAAAGCTCCGAGAGATCAATGTGGATGTCTTCTTCGAGGAACAAGGCATTCACAGCATCGATCCTGCATCGGAATTTTACATCACCATCTACGGCTCAATAGCCCAAAGCGAATCGGAGAACATCAGCGCCAATGTCAAATGGGGCAAAGCACAAAGTGCCAAGCAAGGCAATGTGCCATTCCAATGCAAACACTTCCTCGGCTACACCAAAAACGCAGACGGCGAAATTGAGATCGTCCCCGAAGAAGCCGAGATTATCCGAGAAATATATGAGCAATACCTATCCGGCGAGAGCTGTACGGAATCAAATGCTATCTCGAAGCAAAAGAGATCCCGACGCTGCCGGATGCAGTGTATGGCGGCAGGAAACCATTCGCTCTATCCTCACAAACGAGAAATACAAAGCGACGCCATCATAAACAAAACCTATGTGTCCGACTGCATCAGCAAGAGAGTCAAGGCAAACAACGGCGAGAGGAACAAATACTATATTGAGAACAACCACCCTGCAATCATCGACGCAGGCACCTTTGCAAGAGTACAAGAAGAAATCGCAAGGCGCTCCGGCAAGCCCAAGGTCAAGCAAAAAGGCACGAAAACCGAACTGAGCCGATATTCAAGCAAGTACGCTCTGAGCGAACTGCTGATATGCGGCGAATGCCGAACACCTTACCGCCGATGCACATGGACTGCCAAGGCAAGAGAAAAATTGTATGGCGATGCATTAACCGACTTGACTACGGCAAAAAATACTGCCACCACTCACCGAGCATTGAGGAAACCTGCTGCAAGACGCCGTTATGAGAGCCATCATGCAAACGGCAAAGCAAAATATTGAGGTGCTGAAAACACTGAAAATCCATATCGGCATGGGGCTTACAGACGAAGTCACCGAGGACAAAACCCTCGACATTCAAATCCGAATTGCCGAAATCGACGCTGAGTTTCAAAAAATGCTCAAAGCGGTATCTGCCGACAATGCAGACGGTATAGATGAGGAACG
>ENA-OQEB01000232-OQEB01000232.1-human-gut-metagenome-genome-assembly--contig:-NODE-232-length-23609-cov-2.670982_pt1 | contig 23609 bp, 39 predicted proteins | sample MGYA00242787_ERZ504619 | MGnify/ENA primary metagenome ERZ504619 (study PRJEB26092, sample SAMD00036317) | human gut metagenome | host: Homo sapiens | study: EMG produced TPA metagenomics assembly of... | reverse complement strand
TGGTGTAGCTCAGTTGGTAGAGCAGCTGATTTGTAATCAGCAGGTCGGGGGTTCAAGTCCGTCCACCAGCTCCATTATTTTGTGAAAACAGAATAAATTTATGTGGGAGTGTTCCCGAGTGGCCAAAGGGGGCAGACTGTAAATCTGTTGTCGACGACTTCGGTGGTTCGAATCCACCCGCTCCCACCATAATGTGGAGACAAAAAAGATGTCTCTTGCGAAAAGCCCGAATATATCGGGCTTTTTTGCTACCTAAACGGCGATTTTTCTCTGTGCCAAAACACAGATGTAAAATCGCCATTTTCCCTTTGTGGATAGACTTGAACTCCCGAAAAGTAAATATCAGATACACAGGCAGATAGAAATCAAAAATCTATCTGCCTTTTTATTACCCTCAAAAAGGAGAAGACAGATATGCTACAAAAAGAATTAGCCAAACGGCTCAAGGCTCGGTACGACACCAAGACGGACAGCAACGACTGGCTGGAGGTGTCCTCGAACGGCATCCCCCTCTGCCGGATAAAGTACAACGGTCAATTTCTAAGCAACGCCGATCAAAACCTATCCGACGAATACCGCAGTAAAATTGCAGATATTCAGGATGAGATTTCTACGGTGCGAGAATATGTCGGACTGTACGAACACGCACCGCAGATGAAAGCTGCCGATGTCTCCGATTACAGACAACTTGCCGCCTTCGGAGATACGGTGTTGGCGGCAACCTACAGTGAAAAGAACGGCTTTATGTTCTGCACCTGGAAACAGAATGCAGACGGCGACTCGGTGTTCTGGGGAGATTACTCGCCGAACTATGAATATGTCAAGGAAGCCTTTGCCGTGCGCTCCGATCTCGTCAGCAAAGATCGTCTGTTCAGTGAGAATGAATCGGCATACCTTTGTCGCTGTGTGGACTTCACCAAAGGCAACTGCGAAACGCTGACCTATGAGCAGGAACGGCAGTTGGATAAGCTTCAAGAAAAGCTCACAGATGCATATCCCTCCCTCGAAGCCGAGCCACCGACCTTTGAACAGGTGTCACCCCCGCAACAGAATATGTAATACTATCAATCGCCCTTCGGTTACACAAAAACCGGAGGGCTTTTTCTATTTCACAAGGAGAACATAAATGACCATATTTTCAGATAACCCATATGACAGACGCATGGAACGGCTGATGATGACCGTTCCGAATTTTGCACCGAGAGGCGTGGGCTTCCGTTTTACCGAAGCACAGCTATTCATCGCAACAACCGCTGCAACACCCACGGAAATACTTGCGGAAACCATGCGGCAGATACGATGTCCGCCCTTCCGAAAGAGATTCAACGAATATATAGAAAGCGAGGAAAAGCCCATGACATATATAAATGAAAAGCACCGGACAAGATTTACACTTGCCGCAAAGAATGTACACCGAGAGAATTACGCATTGCTTTCAGCTCTGTATCTGCTCACTGCCGACCAAAGGCTGTGGAGTTGCTGCAAGCACCATATAAATAACGGCTGTGTGTTTTTTGAGAATATTAAGCTCAATAATTGCTCCGAACGAGCCTACACCCTCTACTGCGCAGCTAAGGACTTGACCCTCGGCACAAAGCACATAACCGTGTCGGACTTGTCGGACGCAGACCTTGTCCCGCCCATGCTGTTCCGCACCATCTGTAATGCTATGGCTATCCGCAGATTCGGACTCGCAGCCGTAAAGGAGATTTGTCATGATTAAACTAAAAATCAAATACGGAAACAGTCAGACCGACATCCGTTTTCCCTGCACCGAAAAGGAAATGAATGCAGAACTCGAAAGAATCCATGCCGAGGATGTCACACCCCTTGAGCTCTATGTAAGCGAGGTGGTATTTCCCGAAGAACTCGACTTTCTACAAGACAGATTCGCAAATCTGGATGAGGTCAATTACCTTGCCAAGCGCATGGACAGCTTTTTCGGGAACGAGGAATATCAGTTCTATGAAGCCATGAAGTTAGAGGGCTTTGATACACTTACAGACCTCATCAATTTGAGCTTTAATCTTAACCGCTATCCGCTGATTCAGAATATCGGGGACATGGGCAAAATCGGCAGAGAGTATCTGTTGACAGTCAACGGCTGCGTGCCGGCACACGATGCGGATGACCCGAAATATGCGCAGCTCGGACGGGAGCTGATACAGTCCGGCAACGGCATATTTACCGAGCATGGCCTGCTGTTTGTTGATGAGGATACCCCATTCCAAAGGCCGTATGACGGACAGACCTTCCCGCCGTATTTGTATGATCCGGGGGTGCTTTGCGTTGCCAAAGCCGAGTACGACGGCAAGACCGAATATCTGTATTTTCCCTGTGAGGAGGAAGCCATCGACAAGGCGTTCACGAGGCTTGGCACAACGGCAGACGAGGTAAAAATCACCTTGGAGGATTTCAATACCGACAGCCCCGAATGGTTCGGGCGATTTCGTGAGATCGCCGCCGAGGAAGGCGTATACGAGCTGAACCGGCTGACCGCCGCCGTTAATACGGCGGATATGGATCTAAAAAAGCTGTGGTCGGTGGCGGAATATGCCGAAGCCGAGGACGCCGAGCAGCTTACAAGGCTGGCAAGGAATATCGGGTGCTTCACCTTCATCGAGGGAGCAACAGGCTATGCCGAGGTGGGAAGTTTTTTATCGAAACCGAGGACAGATATGTTCTTGATCTTGAAATGGAAGATTATTTCGACTATGAGGGATTCGGAGAATATATCTCGGATAAATTTTACGGCAAATTTGTTTGTGGCGGCTTCATCTGCAACGACACCGACACCAGTCTGCTCGATATCTTATATCAGGACGAGCCTATGACGATGGGAGGAATGTAATATGATCACCGCAATTATTCGCAATAAAGAGAACACCCTTGTTCTCGAACTGCCTCACAGCATTTACGACATTTATGAAAAGCTACAGTCTATCGGCATTATGCAGCTGCCGAAACAAATCCCGCTGACCGACAACGAGGACGAGGACATCGGCGTAAAGCTGTTCAGCGAGAGCGACTTCGGTAGCATCTGCTCCTTACGCTGAACGAAAAAAACTCCATCGCAGATGCCAATATGCTGACGCTTGTTATTGGGGCGGCAAGCGAGGACATCAAAGAGGAACTGGAACAGAATATCCTCTACGACCAGTACGGCTCAATGGATGAAGTAATCAACGCCGTCCGTGAGATGACGCAGGACGCCGGCCCCGTAAAAGCTGTGTTCTTCTGTCCGCTTGTCGGGAATATTGACGAGGGCGACGGAGATATGTTCACGGTCGGAGATTCCTACCTTGCCGACAGCGCCGATGAGATCGCCGATGCATTGAATCGTTACACCGCCAATGACGAAAACGATATGGCAACCTACTATAACAAGGATGACGGTGTGAGTGAAAAGCTGACCTCGGCTGTGTGGTCGGTGGAGCTGCACGGTGGCAGACTGTTCGGACGAATTGACTGCAGCCTCAAGGAAGCTCTCACGGCAGAGGAAACGGAAAATCTCCGGGACTGGCTCATCGGACAGTGCTCGGACGGCCTTTGTGAAGGTTTCGAGCAGCAGCCCATTGATACAATGGACGGCGAACTGTTCGTCTCCTTCTGGAACAGCGGCGATGACTACGCATGATGACCGAGGACGAATTTGAGGATCATCTGCAAAACACCGAAATGACGATTGGAGGGATGTAATATATGGCCTTGCTGTTTTCTGCGGTGACCGTAACCGCAGGCAATGAAGAATTTGAATTTACGGTCGGTGGGATACCGAGAGAGTACGACGACCTCGTCGGCTGGACAGCCTTTGATGACTTTATGGAGAATGTCGATGCGGAAACAGAGGTCAGCGTACACGCCGAAGCCTATTTGTACGGCGGCGAAGAAACCGTAACGGCGACACCCGAAGAAGTCGCCTATCTGATGATGCGCATGGAACGGGATGAAAACTTCCTGTCAGGGCATTGCGACAATATTGAGGATGTCGACTTTTCCTTTTTACTCTTGCCGGACGAATATTACGAAATGAAAATATAACGAAAACATGGAGGTAAACAGTATGAACGAATATGACCGCCTGTACAGACAGGCACAGAGGTACAGAGAAATGTATCCCGAAGGCACAAGAATTTTGCTTTTGCACATGGGCGCTGACCCCCGTCCCGTTGAGGACGATATGCGCGGCACGGTAAAGTATGTGGACGATATGTGTACCCTGCACTGTGCCTTTGACAACGGCAGACAGCTCGGTATCATTCCCGGCGAGGACTCCTTCCGCAAGCTCACCGATGAGGAGCTTGCTGAGGAACAGGCCGACAGCGAGGACATGGATGAGGACAACGGCCCAGTTATGAGAATGTAGGAGGTTGCCTATTGGAACACGATATTTTAATTCCACAGCCGCAGGCAGATATGCTGCTCCGAGAAGCCGCCGAGCGTGAAGTGTCGGTAGAGGAACTGCTTGCGGAAATTATCAAAAAATATATAGAAAGGAACGAGCGCAATGGCGGATGAAAAGAAAGGCATCACCGTAAAAATCGACGCCAACCTCCATGCCGAAATCAGAGAATATCTCGAACGGATGAAGGGATGACAATGGCTGAATTCATTACTCTTGCGGTGGACGATGAGCTTCACCCGAAAATACAGCAGAAAGAAGGAAATAGCATGGGCAATATGAGAACGATGGCATTTCAGGTGCCGGAGGAACTGTTTCAGAGGATCAAGGATTACCTGCACCGCAACAATATGAGTCAGAAGGAATTCGTCCTCGGTCTTATTGAAACTGAGCTCGACCGAGAACAGGCCGAGCGTGAGAGCCAAATCGACGCCGAAAGCCCCGCAGAGGATATCTGCGAAGAAACGGACGAGGAAGCCGCAGAAAACGGCTTTGCGGGCGAATGTGAGGGCGACAACGGCAACGATGAGGAAACAGAGGATGAGGACGAGGCCGAGGGCTTCGGTATGACGATGTAAGGAAAGTGAGGCGGAACAGAAAAAACAACGGTATCGGTCGGATGATCTATGCCAATCAGATTTTTGGATATGTTCGCAGGCATCGGTGGCTTTCGGTCGGGGCTTGAACGGCTCGGCGGTTTTGCGTGCGTCGGCTACTGCGAGATAGACAAATACGCAAAGCAGGCGTATGACGCCATGTACCCCACGAAAGGAGAATTGTATTTTGCAGACGCAAGAACCATTGACCCATACACCTTGCCGGATATCGACCTTATTTGCGGCGGTTTTCCCTGTCAGTCCTTCAGTATCGCAGGGCTCCGCAGAGGATTCCAAGATGACACAAGAGGCACTCTCTTTTTTGAGATCGCCCGAATTGCCGCCGTTAAAAGACCACCTTTTCTGCTGCTTGAAAATGTTCCCGGTCTGCTGTCGCATGACAAAGGCCGGACTTTTGCGACCATCCTCGGTGCGCTGGATGAGTTGGGGTACGATGTCGCATGGCAAATCCTTAACAGCAAGGATTTCGGTGTCCCCCAATCCCGAAAGCGCGTGTATATTGTCGGATATCTTAGAGAAAGATGTGCCGGAGAAATACTATCTTTCACAAACGCAAATGCAGCGTCTCTTATCCAACTCCTTGGAGGCACAGAGGGCAATCGGGTCTACTCGGACGAGGGAGTCGGCATTACTCTCACAAGCAATGCCGGAGGTTCGGAGGAAAAACCGGACTCTACGATGTAGCACTGCCTATCAAGTAGATACAAAATCCGGCTTTCAGCTCGCACACCCCGGTGACAGCATAGACCTTGCCTACCCGACAATGAATACACGGCGAGGACGGGTCGGAGAAAAGATCGCCCATACCGTAACTCCCGGCAATACGCAGGGCTATTTTTTTATCGACATGAACTACGATCCGAAGCTCACGGAGGTGGCTCGGTGCATTACGGCAAGGCAGGACAGCGGCATCAGCAAACGCCGCGGTGAGCATTCCGCCGTGTTTATTGAGGATGAGCCGAGAGCCGTAGTAACGCCCGACAAGAAAACCATCCGTCAGCAAGGCCGTTGGATAAAAGAGCCTAACGAGCCGATGTTCACCTTAACGGTGCAGGACCGGCACGGTATCCTCCGTTACGGCAGAGTGCGGAAGCTCACACCGAGAGAATGTTGGCGCTTACAGGGCTTTACGGATGAGCAATTCAATAAGGCCGCCGCCACGGGACTCTCAGACGGACGGCTCTACAAAATGGCAGGCAATGCCGTAAGCGTACCTGTCGTTTCTGCTGTCGGTGCTGTTATTAAGCGAATCTACCAAGAGCAAATTCAGAAAGGATAAACGAGAATGACCTATAACAGAAAAATCATGAGGCTTGAACTGTCCGCCGAGAATTCGATTCACGGTGGGTATTATTATGCCGAATTACTGCTGCCTGCAGCGGACTATGAAATCAAGGACGCTATGCAGAGGACTCGTGCCGTCGGCAGAGAAAACACGGTTGAAGTGAGCATCCTCGAATGCGATATCCTGCCGGAACTGCAGGACATCCGCTTGGACACCTTCAGCTTGGATGAACTGAACTTCTTTGCAAAACGGCTGACATCCCTTACCGATGAGGAGCTGCCTGTATTTTACGCCGTGACCGATGAGGTTTTCAGAGCTGCGGACAACGATGGACTCGTCAGTATCAAAGACCTCATCAACAGCACCTACGGCTTGGACACCGTTCCAATCGCATCCGGCATCTCCGGTCCGGAGGCACTCGGCAGATTTGCTATCGAAAACGGTCTGCTTTCCGATCTCGATGACATTCCCGAAAGCGCAATTCCGTTTTTGAATGCAGAGCAGATCGGCAGAGTGCAGCAGAAAAACGATAAAGGCGTATTTGCCGGAAATTACTATATCCCCACCGTGCATTATGAACGGCCGGAGGTGTATGACGGTGTGACCTTGCCGGAGGAAGAACCCGAAACCTCCGACTTTGCCATCCGTCTGCTTGTATCGGGTACGCCGGAGCATATCAAGGGCGACCCTGTAGATAGGGCTATATGGCTTAACCTTCCAATGGCAAACGACACACTCGTAAATTATGCTGCGGCATTTAATGAAGCAGACATCGGCGATTGCGTATATTACGATTTTGAATCGGTAATTCCGCAGATCACCCCGGAGATGTTCGGCAGCATGAGCGATGTCCAAACACTCAATAAACTTGCTGCGGAAATCAGAATCATGAGCGAAAGCGAACAGGTCAAGTTCAAAGCCGTTTTGGATGCCGAAAACACGACAAGCATTCATGACGCGCTGAATGCGGCACAAAACCTGTGGCGTTATGAATTTACTGCCGAACCTGACACTGCGGATGCCTTCTTCAAGAAGTATATTCTTGAAAACACAAGCACGGAGTTCGACAGCAGGTGGCTTGAAAATCTGCTTCCGAGAAATGAGGCGGATAAGCTGCTCGGTCGCCTCGGTGCAGCCGTTACGGATTACGGCGTTATTTCCGCCCGAAACGGCCATCTGTTCAAGCCCGTTCCGTATGACAAGCCGGAGGCAAAGGAACTGAAAACGCAGGCGATGACCGAGGAAAAGCTGGATGTCATTGAGGTGCTTGACCGCAGAGCGCTGTTCAGCAACGGACGGCTCATGCCCGAACAGATCCCCGAAGGCTTATATGCCTATGACCTCCGCCACAGCGATGACGGCGACCGCTTCTGCTCCATTGAGCCGAAGGTCGGAGTCAACCACGGCGGCACTGTTCTGGTGCGAGATGTTCTCGACTTCGGCGAGAACGGATATATTTCGCTTGACGAGGACACCGAGCCGAACTTCCTGGGCGAAACGATGACAGTATCGGAGTTTGCCGAGGAAGAAGCCCAGGACGAAGCCATGCAGATGGGAGGTATGTAATATGAGCATCAACACCGTAACCACCGATGACCTTCGCCGTATGAACGGCAAGGAAGGACTTGTTTTGCAGGGCTGCGGCGGTGATCCGCAGGAGTGGCTCGACGGCATCAACGATCTGCTCACTGATGAGGGCATCTTGAAAAACGGCAGCAAGTTCGAGAATATCTCCGTATTCCAAAACGGCAGCCTCACAAATATCCTCTTTTCTTTTGAGGACGGAGTGGAGATCGACATGGGCAGGCTCGCTATGTGGCGTTTGCGTTCCCATGAGCAGTTCGGCGGCACATGGCTGTCGGACTATGTGCCGAACAAGCTCGGCGGGTTTGTTGACGAAGCCGCGCCCGAACGGGAAAAGCCCGACTGCAAGCTCATCGGCGAGGACGGAAATATCTATAACCTTATGGGACTTGCTGCCCGTACACTCCGCCATAACGGACTTGCAGAACAGGCAACGGAAATGACCAACCGCATTCATGAGTGCGGCAGCTATGACGAAGCTCTCTGCATTATCGGAGAATATGTCAATATAACCGGCGGCGAGGAATATGAGGATGAGGACGAAGGATGGGTATGCGCTTATGACCTATGACGAACTGCAAAAGAAAACCGCAGAGCTTTACGCATCCGGCGAGGTATATACTTCGCCGGATTTTCAGTGCGACCAAACAGGCGGTTTCCCGACCTCGCTTTGCGTATGTTGGGAAAAGCAAAAGGCATGGCTCGAACTGAATGAAAATATCCTCATGGACAGAGATGATATGGAGCTCGGTTATTACAGAGATTTATGCGCCGATTACGGTATCCGCTCCTGCTGTGACACCGAGGACTTCAACAGCCTGCTCCGAGGACTCGGCGAGGACGCTATCCGAACCGCCGAGCTGTTTCCCGATGAGGACGAAAGTATAACGATGGGAGGAATGTAAAATGGAAATTGCCATGCTGCTGATCGGCCTGCTCCTTGGCGGGTGCGTAACGATGTGCGTCGTGTCCGGCATTGCGCTGAACCGATACAACGACTACGAAAGCGAGATCCACAGACTGAAAGCAAGGCTCGAAGCCAAGGACAAACAGAAAACAGAATAAAACAAAAATAAATCCACGGCGGTATCGATCGTTTTGAAAACGAAAGATACCGCTTTTTTGTTTTCGGAACGGTTGACCGCCTCAAAGTGAGGTGATCAAAATAAAATCCCCTGTAACATGGATAGGCAACAAAACCTCTATCCTCCATATCCTGTATGCCTTGTTCCCCATAGGCTGTGACCGCTATGTTGAGCCGTTCGGCGGCTCCGGTGCGGTACTGCTGGGAAAGCCCGTGCCGGACAAATTCGAGGTATTCAACGATTACAATCACAACCTCGTCAATCTGTTCCGCTGTATGCGTGACCGTCCGATGGAGTTCATCCGTGAACTCGGCTTTTTGAGCCTTAATTCCCGTGACGATTTTGCGGTCTTAAAAAAATTCTTCGAAAAAGAGGAATTCACCGAGGACTACCTAAAAGCACAGCTTGATCTTACGGAAATAATGCTGCCCGAAGTGACCGCCAAGGAAGTGCGGACGCTGTATTCGGCGGCAAGAAACGACCATGACCTGCGCAGGGCTGCCATGTTCCTAAAGCTCATCCGCTACAGCTATTCCAGCGGATGCAAGTCCTTTGCCTGTCAGCCGTTTTCACTCAGGACGCTGTTTATGCTCGTACAGGATTTTGCCAAGCGCTGCGAAAATGTGGTGATCGAAAACCAGGACTTCGAAACCCTTATAAAGCACTATGACCGCCCGACCACCTTCACCTACTGCGATCCGCCGTACTTCACAAGCGAATATATGTACGACTGCGGCTTCACATGGGAGGATCATCTGCGGCTGTATCACGCCTTGCGGGTATGAAAGGTAAATTTCTGCTGTCGTATAACGATTGCCCCGAAATCAGGGAGTTATATAAGGAATATGACTTTTTCGACTTCAAACGGGTGCATAGCATGGCGCAGAAATACGAGGCCGGCAAAGAATTTCCCGAACTGCTCATAGCCAATTATGACCTCTTTGAGCGTGAACGGCAGCAGCCGCACCAGCTCACCCTGTTCGATTCCATCGACAAGCCACTTGACTACGAAAAAATATTAAAGGAGAACATCGTATGCAGAATAAAAAGATAAAAACCGAAATCATTATGCTTCCCGTACCTGCCGAATTATTCCTCGAAGCCGGAATGTTCGAGGGTGATCCCATGCAGATGTACGCAGACGGACATAAGATCGTCATTGAAAACATCGACGATCCGAAGGACATCGTCTGTGACGGCGATTGCGAAAACTGCCCCATTGCCGACATTGACTGTGACGGCGACTGCGAGGACTGTCCTTGCAGCGATAATTGCAATGAAAGCGAGGCGAACTGATATGACAAAGCTATACCGTGTCCTTGGCAAAAGAGGGCGAATCACTATTCCGTTTGAGATAAGACAGCGTGTGGGCTTCACCTATAACGATGTGCTGTCCTTCACCGAATCACCGGACGGCAGAACTGTCACCGTCAAGCGTGAAAAGATCTGCGATAACTGCTCCGGCACCAAGACAGCCGACAAGGAAACCGAGATGACGCTTGAGGATTTCCTCGACAGTCTCTCCGCCGAACAGCAGCGTGTAGCACTTGTCCATTTGTCCGTCAAGTGGGCTGAACAGAAAGCAGGTGGACACAATGCCGGAGCATAAGCCATTGTATCTCTATTCCCTTAAAGAAGCTGCGGAATGGGATGAAAAGGACGAATGGCGTGAGAGCTATCTCGAAAACTGCGACTGCGCTCGTGCTATCGAGAGAGCCATTGACGAACACTATGACGGTCAGCGCCTTAATTCCTGCGCCCAGGAGATTATCGACCGATACGGCTTTGACCGTGTCAACTTCGTTCTCGCCGCCACCGTGCGTCAGGGAACCCATGACGGCAGATATTCCGAGGACAACAAAAAATGGTCAAGGCGTTTTTCCGTTATGGACAAGGAAAACACATGGCAATACTGTGTCCGCAGCCATCCGGGGCTCGTCAACTTGTTTGTTGCCGATGCAAGGCGGCAGTGGGAGGCACTCGGATTATATGACGGCAGTCAGTGCGACAGTGAGCGCAGCGGACAGCTCGACTATACCGATCACATCTTGGTGCTTGATCCGTCCGTTCTCAAGGACGAGTGCAAAACGCCGCAGGATCAGTTGTTCTACGCCACCCACGGCAACGGCTGCGCCCCGATTCCCTCGGCACGAAGGTGTTCGGATTCCATGTGGCGGACGGCGAAAAGACCTATTACCGCCGCACGGAATTTATAGGCGCACTGAAAGAGGAACTCATCCCCGAATGGGCAAAGGAAAACACGCAGAAATATCTTGAAGCCGACGACCTTGCCGATGAACCCGATGAGGACGGCGGTATGACCATGAATCTATAAAATACGGAGGTAAATCATTATGCCAACCAAGAAAACAACAAGCACAAAAGCGGCAGTGCAGAAAACTCCATTGACCGCTAAAATCGACCGCATGATCGAGCGTGAGAACGCCACCGTCAAGGCGTATGCCAGCGTGAATATCGGCGGCGCGTTCGTTATTAAGGACATCGCCGTTGTGGACGGTCAGAAAGGGATGTTCGCACGAATGCCCTTTCGTTCCTACAAAACCAGCAGCGGCGAAACAAAATATTCCGACATTGCCTTCGCCCTCACCGATGAGGCAAGACAGAGTGTTAATGACGCCGTTCTCGGCGCTTACCGTGAAGCTTTGGAGGAATCCGAGGAGGAATTGCCCGATGAGGACGAAAGCCCCGCACAAAAGATGTGACTTTTTTCTGAAAAGTGCAGATTTCGCTGGACTTTCCGAATTTTTTCGGTATCCTGTAGGTAGAGGTGGTAAATATGAGAAATACGAAAATGCTCGCAGCCCTCCTCGCAGGACTGATCACGCTGAGCCTTGCAGGGTGCGGTGCGAATAAGACAGAAAGTACAAACAGTGAGTCTGCAAATGCTGAAAGCGGTATCACAGCAACGGCAACGGACAACGCTTCCGAGCCGACCGCCGAGAGCAGTCTGCCTGCAGAAAACGAAACAAAGGCAGACGAACCCACGGCAGAAAAAGAAAAGGCCGAAAGCACTGCCCCTGCCGACAGCGGCAGTAAAGCAGACACCAAAAAGCCTGCCGAATCAAATCAGCAGACCAAGACACCGTCCAAGCACACGGAAGCTCCGAAGCCTGCCGAGGAAAAACCGCAGACTCCTGCACCCGCAGAAAAGCCCGAAGCTCCTGCCGAAACACCTACCGCCAATGAGGTGGCAAGGAAAACGGCAGAAAAGATAAATGCACTAAGGCAATCCCAAGGCTCACCGGCTGCAACCATCCTCCGGACTCGGCAAGGTCGCAACCTATCGTTCAGAGCAGCTCATAACAAACTTCTCGCATGAATCAAGTCCCGACGCCTGCACCGTATTGAAATACGGAGAATATGTAGATATGTCGGACTGCGGAATGCCGGAAGCCAGCTACTACCGAGGATACAATGCCGAGGCCGCCGCCAAGGGAAATTGGACGGGTACGGCAGACGAGATAGCCGATAAAATAGCCAACGGCTTCAAGAACAGTGCAGGCCATTGGCGCTATGTGGGAAGTGCTGAATACACCTACATGGCGGTCGGCATCACCTACAAAGGCGGCACATGGTACTGCTGCGTATGCGTAAGCAGCCAAAACTACGGCGGATAATAGCCCGATATACTCCCATCACGAACGCTTGATAAAATCAGGCGTTCTTTTTTTTATACAATCAAACTTGAAAGGATGAGTCAATATGAACAGAAAGAAATTGTTATCCTTGCTCCTTGCATTGGTAATGGTACTCAGCGCTTTCCCGATCTCGGCGTTTGCGGCACCTGCCTCGGACATTCCCGATAAAATGCTCGACAACCCCATTGTCAGAGCGCTTGCCTATACGGGCTACAATGTACAGAAGCAGAAGGATAACGGCACGATCTATCAGACCGGACACTACGGCGGCGCACTGAAACGAAATGCACCGAGTATCCTCTCGGATATTCATTACAGCACTTCGCTTACGGGTAAGGAAACGGTTTCCGATTCCTCGACCGTAACGGGCAAAGCACCGAACATTGCAGGGTTCGAACAGTACGGTCTCTGCTGTGCAAGCTTCGTGACCTACTATATTTGCAACTATCTGCCTAACATTGAGGGCGTGGATACGCAGTTTATTACCGACGCCATCAACGCTACGGGAACGAACTCGCAGGCCGTTGTGACTTGGCAGAACGCACTCAATAAGCTTGCCTCGCAGGGCAAGATCGAAAAGGTCGGCACGAGTCCGAGCAATGTGGACTATTCAAAGCTCACTCCCGGCGATATCATCATCTTCGGCAACAGCTCAAGCAGCCATGTCCATGCGGCTATTTTTGCAGGCGTGTATGACGGCAAGCACTTCATTATCCATGTAGGTAATGAAAGAGGCCCCGAAATCAACACCACCGAAGGTATGGCACACTCCTCCAACGGAGATAAGGCGTCCACTCCGAACGGATATTACCATCTGCCGGACGAACTCTTTATCGAAAACGGTTTTATGGAGGTTAAAAAGACCGATGAAAACGGCAAGGCGCTTGCCGGAGCCGTATTCGTTGCCACAAATCAAAAGACGGGCAAAGCATATAAGATCGGCCCGACCAATGCCTCCGGCTATGCCAAGCTGCCGATCCGATTCCGTTCGGCACTTATACCGTCAAGGAAACCGTGTTCCCTAAGGACTACCGTGCTTACGGAAAATCCGAATGGACGGTCACACTCAACAAGAACACCCCGAACGCCACGATTACCATTAAGGCTGTCAACGAGCTGATCCCCGGCAGTGCAAAAATCGTCAAGGTCAGCGAGGACGGCAAGGTGGACGGTATTACCTTCCGCATTCAGGGCAACGGCATCGACAAGACCGTAAAGACCGCAAACGGCGGCGCCATTCAGGTGGACAACCTTCGCCCCGGCGTGTACACCGTAACAGAAGCCGAATATGACAAATATATTCCGCAGGAAGTTCGCCGTGTAACCGTTGTCAGCGGTCAGGTGTCAACCGTCAATTTCAGCAACAAGCTCCGCCGCGGCGACCTTACAGTCAAAAAGACAGCCGAGGACGGACTGACCGAGGGCATGAAGTTCCGCCTCTACGGAACATCGCTCTCCGGCATTGAGGTCAACGAGTATGCTGTGACCGATAAAAACGGCATTGCAAAATTCAAGAATGTGCTTATCGGCACGGAATATACCCTCGAAGAAGTCGACACTCCGACTCGCTATGTCGTTCCCGACAAGCAGACCGCCACAATCGAGTGGAACAAGGTAACGAACAAGTCCTTTGACAATGTCCTCAAGAAGTTCAATGTTACCGTAACCAAGAGCGACAGCGAAAAGGGCTTGCCCCAGGCGATGCCTCCCTCGCAGGTGCCAAGTACGGAATTTACAAGGGCAATCAACTTATCGACACCTACACCACCGACACAAACGGCAGTTTCACCACCAAGTATTATATCTGCGGCGATGATTGGTCGCTGAAAGAAATCAGCCCGTCCGAAGGATACCTTCTTAACACAGAGAGTCAGCACATCGGTGCGGAGGCCAAGCTCTATACCGTTGAATACAACCTCGCAAAGCCCCTCGACTCTCTTGAAGATGTGATCAAGGGGAAAATCGCCGTAATCAAGCACTGCGATGACGGCACTACCAAAATCGAAACACCCGAAAAAGGTGCGGAGTTTGAGGTGTATCTGAAAGCGGCGGGCAGCTATGAAAATGCCGAGGAAACCGAAAGAGATATCCTTGTATGCGATGAGAACGGTTTTGCTAAAACCAAGGATCTGCCTTACGGCGAATATACCGTAAAGCAGGCCAAGGGCTGGGAGGGCAAGGAATTGCTTGCACCCTTCAATGTCTTTGTTAAGGAAAACGGCGAAACCTATCGCTTTCTCATCAACAACGCAACCTTTGAGGCGCTCATTGAGATTGTCAAAAAGGACGCGGAAACGGGTAAAATTATCCCTGCGGCGGGTATTGGCTTTAAGGTGCGTAACACCGACACCGGCGAATATATCGTGCAGCATATCAACTACCCGACGCCTGTTGACATCGACATCTATTACACCGATGTGTCTGGCAAGCTCATGATGCCCGAAAAGATGCCCTACGGTAACTATGAGATCATCGAGCAATGTACGGCTTACGGATATGTCCTCGACTCCGCTCCCATCGCATTCAAGGTGGACGGCAGCAAGACGATTGTAACCGTAGAAAAACACAATATGCCGCAGAAAGGTATCATTCGCCTTACCAAAAACGGCGAGATTTTCTCCTCTGTAATTGAAGCAGACGGACTGTATCAGCCTGTATTTGCAGACGGCGGTCTTGCCGGTGCGGTGTATGAGATTACCGCCGCGAGGATATTATCACGCCGGACGGCACGCTCCGCTACGCTAAGGGTACGGTTGTCGACACCGTAACTACCGATGAAAACGGCAGCGCCGCAAGCAAACCATTGTACCTCGGCAAATATACGGTCAGAGAAACAAAAGCACCTTACGGCATGGTACTGAACGATGAGGCAAAGTCGGTTGAACTGACCTATGCAGGCGAAACCGTAAAGCTTACCGAAAACTCCGCCGAGTTCTATAACGAACGCCAAAAGGCAGAGGTGTCGCTCTCCAAAATTCTCGGTAAGGACGAAACCTTCGGCATCGGGAATAACGGAGAAATCCTCTCGGTGCAGTTCGGACTCTATGCGGCCGAGGATCTGACCGCCGCAGACGGCTCGGTCATTTCGAAGGACGGCCTACTCGAAATTGCAAACTGCAATGAAAACGGCAATATCACCTTCAAGACGGATATTCCCGTAGGCGCAAAGCTGTATGTAAAGGAAATTGCGACCGACAGCCACTATATCCTCTCGGATGAAAAGTACCCCGTGACCTTCGACTACGCCGGACAGGATGCCGCCCTTGTGGAGATCAAAGCAAACGGCGGCGAAGCCATCAAGAACGATATCCTCTACGGCTCGGTTAAGGGCTTGAAAATCGACCGTGAAACCGAGGCTGTGATTGCAGGCGCAAAGTTCGGACTCTTCCGCAGCGGCGAAACCGAGTTCACTGCTGAAAGTGCTATCCTTACCGCTGAATCCGGCGAGGACGGTATTTTCCTTTTTGAAAATATCCCCTACGGCGATTGGCTCATTAAGGAATTGCAGCCTGCCGACGGATACCTTGCCAATGAGGAAATCTATCCTGTCAGCATTGCGAAAAACGAGCAGACGGTAGAAATTACCGTGGTCAATGACCGCATCCCCGAAATCAAGACCACCGCTGCGATTGACGGCGAAAAGGAAGTCTGTGCAACCGAGGTGTTCACGCTGACCGATACCGTATCCTACAGCCATCTCATCCCAGGCAAGGAGTATGTACTCAAAGGGACGCTTATGGATAAGAACACGGGCAAGGTCTTTACCGAAAACGATAAAGCTGTAACAGCCGAAACCGTCTTCACGCCCGAAGTTCCGAACGGAACGGTTACGGTATCCTTTACCTTCGATTCAAGGCTCATCAAGGAAAACACAAGCCTTGTGGTATTTGAAACTCTGTATAAGGACGGCAAAGAGCTTGCCGTACACGCAGACATTGAGGACGAGGACCAGACCGTCAAGGTTACAGTTCCCGAAATCGGAACAAAGGCAACCGTGAACGGAGAAAAATTCGCTACTGCCAAGGGCGACATTACCATTGAGGACACCGTTTCCTACAATAACCTTACGGTCGGTAAGGAATACACCGTTAAAGGCATCCTTATGGACAAGGCAACGGGCAAGCCATTCCTCGTAAACGGCAAGGAAGTGACCTCCGAGGTCACCTTTACGGCAGAGAAAAAAGACGGAGAGATTACCGTCCGCTTCACCTTTGACGGCAGCAAAGTCACCAAGCAGACAGACATCGTAGTGTTTGAAACGCTCTACCGTGACGGCGTGGAAATCGCAGCTCATGCAGACATCAAGGATGGCGGTCAGACCGTAACGCTCACACCTCCTGCTCCTCCCGTTCCGCAGACGGGCGACAACTCCAACCTCGGCTTCTGGATCGGACTCGGTGCTGTGGCACTCGGCGGTATTGTCGCCGTGGTCATTATCCGTGTGAAATCCCGAAAGGACGAGGATGACGAGTAATGAAAAAGGTGTATGTCTGCGCTCCCCTCGGAGGGAATATTGAGGAAAATCTCAAAAAGGTTAAGACATATACCGAATATGCACTGAGGTGCGGCACGGCTCCGGTCGTGCCGCATTTCTATGCTCTGTGCCTCGACGATAATGCCCCCAAAGATCGGGAAATCGGCTTGGCAGCGGGAATGTCGCTTCTGTGGCTCTGCGATGAGGTGTGGGTATTCGGAGATACCGTCACGGAAGGCATGAGAGCCGAACTGAAATTCTGCAAAAACCTCAATATCCGAGTCCGAAAGATAACCGAAAAAGAAATCCAAAAAGCGATTGGAGGTAATCCCTTATGAATCCTATGAAAAAGAAAACCGTCAGAATCCTTTTCTGTGTTCTGCTCGTGGCCGTCCTTGTGTCGGCTTTCTCTATGACCGCCTTTGCCGCAGGCGATGTGGCGGGTGCGATCGAAAACACATGGAACGCTGCAAAAAGCCAAATTCAGACAGTCGTCAACAATGTTGTTTTTCCCGTGTGCGATATGATCCTCGCCATTCTTTTCTTTGTGAAGGTCGCACGGCGTACTTCGACTACAGAAAGCACGGACAGTTTGAATTCGCCGCTCCGTGCATTCTTTTTGCCTGCCTTATTTTCACGCTGACAGCACCGTTGTATATCTGGTCTATTATCTGATACAACCGGTTACGAAACGGAGGTGATGACTTATCTTTGACTGGTTAGGCGATATCTTTTCGGGGATCGGCAGCGCCATCGGCGACGCTATGGACTTCCTCGGAACACAAATATCCAATGCCATTTGGGATGCAATGCTCAAATGGTTTTATGAAATCATCTACGGCGCTATCGCCGACTTCTTCGAGATGATGGGCAATATGGGTGCGGATGTGTTTGACCTTGAATGGGTAAAGGCGACCGTAAAGCTGTTTACGCTGTTCGGCTGGGGCTTGTTCGTGGCCGGAACGGTTGTGGCGATATTCGATGTTGCCATCGAGTACCAATGCGGCAGAGCCAATGTGAAAACAACGGCACTCAACATCATAAAAGGCTTCTTTGCCTGTTCTCTCATCGGAGTCGTACCGATAGAATTATACAAGTTTTGCATCAGCCTGCAAAATACTTTTTCGCATGATTTATCCCGAATTTTTGCAGGAACACAGTCGCTGGATCTTGCAGGACAAAGCACCTCGGTGCTACAGGGCTCGTTTATGGTGGCGGCCACTGCGGAATACAAGCTCTTTAATCTGCTTGCGATGATAGCCTTTGCCTACTGCATTATTAAAATATTCTTTCAGAATATTAAAAGAGGCGGAATCCTCCTCGTGCAGATGTCTGTCGGTGCGTTATATATGTTCAGTGTACCAAGGGGCTATGCCGACGGCTTCAACCAATGGTGCAAGCAAGTCATCGCAATCTGCCTTACGGCATTTATGCAGACAACATTGCTTTTCTTGGGGCTTCTGACCTTTCCGCAGAATATGCTGCTCGGCCTCGGCATTATGCTGGCGGCCAATGAGGTGCCGAGAATTGCGCAGCAGTTCGGTTTGGATTCAAGCGTCAGAGTAAACATGATGAGCGTAGTCCACGCCACCACAACGGCAGTCAACCTGACCCGCAGTGTGGCAAAGGCCGCAGGCAAATAACGGAGGTGTCTATGGAATATTACAAGGAAGCAAACAGATTTTTGCAGAAGTACGGCTCGGACGCATTCAAAATCATTGCCGCATATGAGGTTGCAGCGGACATTTCGCAGACGGAACGGTATGCCGATTGGTATGGAGATTACGGTATTTTTGAGCCGTCATTAAACGAGGAAATGACCTATGACAAGCTCCTCTCCCGTTATAAGGCAGGCTGAAATACCTCGGTATTATCCATGAGCAAGCAAAAGCAGTGTGCAGTCGATTTCTCTCGGAGCAGCTTGCAGAGCATATCCGTGAGCAGTTCGGACGGCACAATGCCGATGCCGAATACCGTCCGGCATCCGTTATAACTAAAATGGATACGCCGGAGTTGACAAGGGATATGCTTGCAGTCGACCGAGATATGGAAGTCGACTGCGACATCGGACATCAGATCACCTGTTATCTCGAAACATGGTTCGATGTGGACAAGAAATTCGGAACGGACACGGCTGCGGACGATGACAAGTGGCTGAATCTGTACGCCAAATACGATCCGTTCGCCGACACGCTCCGGCTCGAATTTACCGTTACAACCGCTGACTCCTGCGAGGAAGGCGAATATGTGCCGACCGATGCGGAAGCGCAGCTTATCAAGGATATGATCTCTGAGAAGCTCCGTGAGGAATATGGACAGACGCCCAAGGAATTCTGTGAGGACATTGGCGGCATAGAAATCGGAGGAATGACGCAATGACACAATATATCTATCCGCAGAACTTAAAAGCCACAGCCAATCTGTGGCTTTGGAGCTTGCGGGACTTTGTAATTTTAGCGGTAGCCGCACTGTTGTCGGTTCTCGCCCTTGTGCAGCTGCACATCTTTCTGCCAGCCGTAGCTGTGTTGTGCTACGGCTTTTTAACGATCCGCATGGACGATACCACCGTACTCGACTTCATGCGTTACGCCGTGCGGTATTTAATATCTACGCAGCAATACTTTGAATGGAGATGATGATAATGAAACAGCAGAAAAAGAAAAAAGGCCGTTCTGTGCAGGAACTGCTCGGTATCAAAACCTTTACGAAATACGGTCTTTCAACCAATAAGGGCGAGCTGCTCTTCTACCTTGTATCGCCCACCAATATCTCGGTGCTGTCCCACACCAATATCGAAATCAAGATACGCCATCTGATGATGGTGCTGTCGGCGCTGCCCGACATTGAGATCGTCTGCACCGACTCCTCGGAATGCTTTGACGATAACAAAGCCTATCTGACCGAACGCCTTGAAGTTGAGGAAAACGCAAAGGTCAGGAAGCTCATCAAAAAGGACATTGACTTCCTCGACACCATTCAGGTAGAGATGGCGACCGCCCGTCAGTTTTTCTTTGTCGCCCGAATTAAGGGGCAGAAAGAAAAGCAGGTCTTTGAAACCGCCAACCGTATCGAAAGCAAAATCGCCGGCGAGGGCTTTGAGGTACACCGTCTTAAAAAGCCGGAGATCAAACGCATCCTTGCTCTCTATTTCGATGCGAGTATGCAGGGCGAAGCAATGCCCGACATTGACGGCGAACAGTTTTACGAGGGTACGGACGATGAGGACGAGGAATAAACCCGCCCTCATATTTTTCTGTCTTCTGCTGTCGGCGGCCGTGCTGGCAGGCGTAAATATCTATACGGAGTTAAAAGAACGGCAGAAAGAAAAAGAGGACTTTGCCGCCGTCTCACAAATCGCCGAGCCTACGGTCACGGCCGCACAGACAGAATCAGAGCTGACCGAGCGCCTGCGGCAGAACGCAATATACAAGCTCTCATTACAGAAAACGCGACTGCATCGGGTGGCTCTCTATTGACGGCACAACCATCAGTTATCCCGTTATGCACACACCGTCCGATTCGCAGAAATATCTCCGCCGAAACTTCTACGGCAAGTACAGCCAAAGCGGTGTGCCGTTCCTTGACGGACGGTGCGACCTCCAAAACTCCAACCTCATTATTTACGGTCACAATATGCGAAACGGTACAATGTTCTCCGACCTCAAAAGGTATGTGGACAGAGATTTTTTGAATGCACACCGGACCGTAAAATTTGAAACCACAGACGGAGTACAAACCTTTATCGTAACCGAGGCGCTGAAAACAAACACCTCGGACGCTTGGTATGACCGCATTGCCGCCGAGGACGGCAGACAACTCATCCTCTCCACCTGCTACGGATCGGGCAAGGACGGCAGGCTGCTAATTATCGCCGCAGAAAGCTCACCGGCAGAAAGGAAAATATTATGCTCAAAAGAAAACCGAAAGTATTGACGCCGGAGCAGGCAGAGGAAATCCGCACCAAGGACTTCTTCGATATGATCCTGCCCGGCACTATAAAATTTTTATCCGACCATTATATCGTCGGCGACAGCTACCGCTGTGTGTGGGCTATCCGTGAGTATCCGCCGTCCACCGAGGAACAGGCGATCCTCTCTCAGCTCGCCGACCGCAACGGCGTGACGCTTCGCATTTACCACCGCTTGGTGGAATCAATGGAACAGCGTAAAATCATTCAAAATGCCACTCGCCGCAACAGGCTCAAAAGCGGCGGCAACGATGTGAACGAAACCATCGAGGCCGAGGGCAATTTGCAGGATGTAATTGAACTACTCGCCAACCTCCGCAAGAACAAAGAGCCGCTGCTCCATGTGTCGGTGTTCATCGAACTGAAAGCCAGGAGCATAGAAAAGCTCAAGGAATTGCAGAGCGACATCGCTATGGAACTCACTCGCTCCAAGATTTCCGTCGATAGCTGACCCTGCGGCAGAAAGAGGCTTTCTCTCTGTTCTGCCGTGGGCGCAAATCAGTTTGGCGCACAGTATGAACGAGTGCTGCCCGCATCCTCGGTCGCCAATATGTATCCGTTTAATTTCAGCGGCAAAACAGATCCACACGGCTCATATGTCGGCAGAGATAAATACGGCACGAATATCCTTGTGGACTTCGACCGCAGAGCCGAGGACAAGACCACAAGCAATATCCTCATTCTCGGAAACAGCGGTCAGGGCAAGAGTTATCTTCTGAAACTCATCCTCACCAATATCCGTGAATCGGGCAAGAGAATCATCTGCTCGATCCCGAATCGGAATACGAGGATCTGTGCGAAGCTCTCGGCGGCTGCTATATTGATTTTATGTCCGGCGAATACACCATCAATCCCCTCGAACCCAAGGCATGGACAGACAGTGTTGAGGATATCGACGCCAACACACCCGAAGCCTTCAAAAAGGTTACACGGCTCAGTCAGCACATTGCCTTTTTGAAAGACTTCTTCCGCAGCTACAAGGATTTTACCGATGCACAGGTTGATACCATCGAAATCCTGCTCTCCAAGCTGTACGCCCGATTCGGCATTACCGACACCACGGACTACAGCGTAAAGAAGCCTTTGGACTTTCCCATTATGGAGGATTTCTATAAGCTGTGCGAGGAAGAATTTATGGCTTATGACAAGCAACGCAAATACCTCTATACAGAGGAAACGCTCCAAGAGGTTTGCCTCGGAATCCATTCCATGTGCGTGGGTTCTGAAAGTAAATACTTCAACGGCCACACCAACATCACCGACTCCAACTTCCTCGTATTCGGTGTGAAAGGCTTATGGATACCAACCGCCGACTCAAGGACTGTATGCTGTTCAATATCCTGTCCTATATGAGCAACGAACTGCTCGGCAAAGGCAGCACGGCGGCATCGGTGGATGAGCTGTACCTCTTCCTTTCGAATATGACTACAATCGAATATCTGCGTAACTGTATGAAGCGTGTGCGCAAAAAAGACTCCTCGGTCATTCTGGCAAGTCAGAACATCGAGGATTTTTTGATTCCGTCAATCCGTGAATTCACAAAACCGCTGTTTTCCATTCCCACGCATCAGTTTTTGTTCAACGCCGGACAGATCAACCCGAAGGAGTATATGGACGCCCTGCAGGTCGAGCCTTCGGAATTTGAACTCATCAAATATCCGGAGCGCGGTACCTGCCTCTATCGCTGCGGTAACGAAAGGTATCTCCTGCAGGTTATTGCACCCGAATACAAGGCGGCCATCTTCGGAAAGGCAGGCGGTCGGTGAGCCACCGCAGGCAAACGCACAATTCAGTTACAGCAAAGCGTAGGCATCATGCCTGCGCTTATATTTTCTGTGAAAAGGAAGTGACAGCTTATGAGCGCAACGGTAGCGGCGGCTCTTAAAAAGATAGCCGTTGCCATACTCACCGACAAGAAATTACGCAAGGCGGTGCTGGCATTGTCCTCGGAATTATTATCATTGTCATAATGCCTGTGGTTGCCGTTATCGCTCTTTTTAACGGCGATATCAATATCGACACCGACAGGCTTCAGCAAATCGTGGTCGAGGAAATGTCCAATGAGGAAAAAGCAAAGCTGCAAGCGGTTGAGGATACGATGAAAGCCATTGAAACGACCATGACCGAAAAAGGCTTTACGGCAGAAAGAATAAAAGAAGCACAGGTGCTGTACACCCTCGCTTTATATGACCACTCCAAATCGGACGGCTTTGTAGATAAGCTCGTCGGGTGCTTTGCTGAGGATCAGACGGACGAGCAGCTCATTACCGCCGTCAACGCCGCATTCGGCACGGAACTGAAATCCGAGGATTACAGCAAGATAATGAATTCCATTCGTGCTAACAGCATAAACACCTCCGGCTTTACCGATCCGCACAGCAAAAATAACCTCGACCTTGTGGAATGGGCAAAGCAGGCGCAGTCTCACGGCTGGGGCTATGTATGGGGCAGCTACGGCGAGGTGCTTACGCAGAAAACGCTGAACTCGAAAGCCAAGCAATATCCCGATGAGTCGGCAGCAAGGCAGACTTTATTA
>ENA-OQEB01000231-OQEB01000231.1-human-gut-metagenome-genome-assembly--contig:-NODE-231-length-23657-cov-2.592945_pt1 | contig 23657 bp, 39 predicted proteins | sample MGYA00242787_ERZ504619 | MGnify/ENA primary metagenome ERZ504619 (study PRJEB26092, sample SAMD00036317) | human gut metagenome | host: Homo sapiens | study: EMG produced TPA metagenomics assembly of... | reverse complement strand
TTCATAAAAGTATTATATAACTATTAAAAATATAATACAATAAAAAACAATGATATCGAATCATTGTTTTTAGCGAGCTTATATCCCCATAAATAAATTTAGGGGCTTTACGCTCGCATTTGGTAAACCGTGAGCAAATTGGAGCTATCGGCATTTGTGGTTCTGGTGGTTTCGCTTTATCTGCAACACAGATGGATACACGTATAAAAGCTGTAGCTACAGCTTCAATGTATGATATGACTGTAGCTTCTCGCTTAGGCATGGATAAAGAAACTGTTCAAGCTACTAAAGAAAAATTATCTAAACAAAGATGGATTGATGCTCAAAATGGCTATCCTGAATACATTCCATATTTTCCAGATAAACCACTTGAAAAAGTTCCTGAAGATTTAACAGAACCAACAGCTGAATGGTTCCGTTTTTACGCTTTAAAAAGAGGACATCATATCAATGCTTTAGGTGGCTTTACCACAACTAGTAATCTTGCTTTTATGAATTATCATTTACTTGATTATCTTGATGAAATTTCTCCTCGTCCAATATTATTTATTGTTGGCGATAGAGCTCATTCTAAATTTTTCAGTGAAGAAGCATTTAATAAAGCCTCTGAACCTAAAGAATTATATGTTGTAGATGATGCTGAACACATTGATTTATATGACAAAATTGATAAAATACCATTTGATAAATTAGAATTATTCTTCAAAAATAACCTTAAATAAAATCTAAAAATTTTATAAATCCTTTTTATTCACTAACAAAAAGCTCTTTGATTAGTTTTTAATCAAAGAGCTTTTACTTTACATATTATATAATTTTTTATTTCAGCTTCTAAATTTATTATTTTTCTTATTTCATGGAGCAAAGCCATTCTATTATCTTAGGATCATAATGACTAAAGAAACAACTTTTTTAGTATCTAATGTTGATATTAAATTCATATCTTCATTAGATAATTTAAAATCAAATACATTAAAATTCTCTTTTAAGCGTTCTATTCTTACAGATTTTGGTATACATACAATATTTCTTTGTAATAACCAACGTAAAATAATTTGTGCTATAGATTTTTGATATTTATCAGCTATTTTTTGTAAAACTTCATTTTGAAAAATATTATTTCTACCTTCAGCAAAAGGACCCCAACTTTGCATTTGTACATTTTTTTCTTTCATCATAATTTCATCTATTTGTCTTTGGCAAAATGGATTAACTTCTACTTGGTCTATTGCCGGCAAAATTTTATTATTACAAATTAAATCCATCAATCTATCAGGCATAAAATTAGCCACACCTATAGCTTTAATCAGTCCTTGTTCATATAATTCTTCCATAGCTTTCCAAGAACCATAATAATTCCCTATAGGTTGATGTATTAAATATAAATCTAAATAATCTAATCCTAATTTCTTCAAAGAATTTTCAAAAGCTTTTATTGTTGATTTATATCCTGTATCAGCTAACCATAATTTAGTTGTGATAAATAGTTCTTCACGTGGAATATTACTTTGTTTTATCGCATCACCTACAAATTTTTCATTATGATATGCCTGTGCTGTATCAATTAATCTATAACCTATATCTAACGCACTTTCTACAGTATTTCTACATGCAAACTCATCTGTTATTTGATATACACCTAATCCCAATTTAGCATTTTTAATCCATTATTTAAGACTACATATTCCATACAAATACTCCCATTCTACCTATTTTATAATATTTATCTCTTTTAACCAATTTTCAACTTCTTCTTTTGCCTTTTCCTGTTCATTTTGAGCAATTCTTCCTCTTATAGCTAAGCCATTTAAAACTTCTGCGCCTTTACAAACATTACGCAAATAATTTTCAGTATTAGCTAAACCACTGCCTTCATGTGTACAAAATGGTATAATTGTTTTTCCTTCATATTGATGTGCTTCCAAAAAGTATACACAGGCATTGGCATATCGCTCCACCAAATTGGATATCCTACAAATATTACATCATATTATCTAATATCTATATCACCTTTTATTTCTGTCTAGCATTACTTCTTTCTCCTGTTTGGCCAATGCCACACATTCATCATATGTTACTGGATAATCTTCCACTGGCTCTATCTTAAATAAATCTGCATTTGTTTCCTGAGCTATCATCTCAGCAATAATTTCTGTATTTCCTTTTTCAATATTTCCTACACTAGAATTTTCACCAGCACGTGAAAAATATACTACTAAGCTTTTTGATGCATTTTGATTAGTATCAACGCTTGCAGAATTATTTTCTTGTTCAGTAACCGTAGAATTTTTATCCATACAGCCCATTAAAGATAAGCTCACTAATATACTACATAATATCAATATTATCTTTTTCATAAAAAGACCCCTATTCTCACAAGAAATTAGTCTATCTAATAAAATTCGTGAAATTTACTTTTTCTTGTTGTGGTAATTTCAATCCCATTTCTGTAGCTAATTTTTTACATTTTAAAAAGTATGCCATATTTCTTCCTAAAATTCTCATAACTTGCATACCCTCTATATCCATTTGTACTTCTTGCGCATTCGTACCATGAACAATATTCCAATAGCGAGAAGAAATTATTGGCATTTGCATTAAAGCAAAATACTTATTAATCTGATCAAAAGTAGCTGTAGTACCTGCTCTTCTTGCTGAAATCACACCTGCTGTTGGTTTCAACAAAAAACTTTGCTTATTACTACAAAAATCTGCATAAAAAACTCTATCCATAAAAGAAGCCATATTACCTGCCATAGCTCCCCAATGTACAGGAGTACCAAAGATAAAACCATCATAATTTATTGCTATATCTAAAAATTCATTTACAATATCATTAAAAATACATTTTCCTTTAGTAACACAAGACTTACAAGCTATACATCCACCTATAGGCTTATTACCAATCCAAAATATTTTTGTATCTATATCATTTTCATTTAAAGATTTCGCTACTTCATTTAATGCAGTATAAGTGCACCCTTGTTTATGTGGACTTCCATTTACTAATAATACTTTCATAAAAACTCGCTTCCTTTTATTATTTATCTAAAGACTTTTCTTTTAACCATGCTTCCATTAAATTAGCAATATCTTTGTTATTCAAATCTGCAAACATAAAATGTGTATTACCTCTTATATTTAAATCAGGTAAATAAACAACCTCTGCATCGCCTCCATGACGATTTATGGCTTCTGCCATAACTTAGCCATTTGTAAACGAATTCTCCAATTATCTTTATTCCATTCATCAGTAGGTTCAGTTGCTATATTATCACCATAATAAATTACAATAGGTATTTTCGTTAATTTCATAAAATCTTTTAAAGGAATAGTATTTGCTTTTAATGCACCAAATGGACTTGTTGTTTGTATTGGTTCTGGCTCTTCTCCTTCTGGAAAAACAAATCCACTCCCTGGTTCATAAGCTACAATAGCTTTTACTTTATCTGTTTTTATTGCTGTAAACCAACCTGGTTCTCCGCCTTGTGAATGTGTAATTAATATTCCATCACCAGATTTATCAAATACTTTAGCTACTGCATCACTGATAACATCTTTATCATAAGCACCTGTATCTGGTGTCATCTGTCTAAAAAACTGATTTAAACTTCTTTGTCTTTTGGGAATTGTACATCTTTATATAAATTAGGATATTTACCTAAACGAAAATTATCATACCACAATTGATCATTAGGCTGTGCTGATATATTACCTGCTACGGTTGATTGTCCAGCTTTTCCTCTACGAGGCTGATCTATCAAATAAACACTATATCCTTTACTTAAAAATATATTTTGAAAACCATCTCTACCATCTGGTGTAGTTTCCCATGTCTTAGAAGATTGACCTGCACCATGTAAAAATACTAATGGATATTTATGTGCATTTTGAGGTTTTTGATAAAAAACATATGCATGATCACCATGTAAAGTTTGCCCTTCTGGTTTTGTTGGTTTATAAAAATCTCTATTACCCTCTGCTTGTATTACTGTGCCGCCAGCAAAAAAACTACCTTGGTCTACAATAGTTACTGGTTTATCCATAGCTCCAGCACTACTAATAAATATATTTGTAGTCATCAATGTACATATACATATTTTCCGCCAATTCATTATATATTCCTCATTTTACATCTTTATTTAGCTAATACTTGATTTAATACCATCTGAGCATTTTCTCCAATTTTAGTACCTACATTATCGTGTAATATATCAACTAAAGCTTGCAATTGCTTTGCTGTAACTTCATTATTCATACTTACTTTCATATGAGATTTTAGTTGATTATTTACATTTCCTATGCCCGCTAATGCAGCTACTGTTGCTAATTCTCGTTCTTGATAAGTTAATATATCTCGTTCAAAAATATCACCAAATAAATGTTCCTTTAGAAAAGTATCTATAATTGGTGCAAACTCATAAACTTTTCCTGTTACTTTACTCCCTACTAATTGCGTTTGATTGCTAGTACCAATCGCTAATCTATCTCGATCAGGATTTACTGGACTTGCTTGTGCTCCTTCTACATCTTTAATTCCCTGCTCCTTACGTTCCTGCAATACTTCCATAAAAGTATTTAGTCCATTTAGACTTCTCGGAAAACCTGCATATGCATACATTTGTACTAATACTTCTTTAATTTGATTAATAGTTAAACCACTATCTAATCCTTTATTTAAAGCCACTTTCAAATTTTCTAAATCACCTTGTGCTGTAAAAGCAGATATCATGATAATACTTTGCTGTTTTTTATTTAATAACTGCTCATCAATGCTTTGAGCTGATGCTATAGCTCCAAAACATATATTAAATATCATTAATAAGCTACAAACTAAATATTTTTTCATAAATATTACCTCGCTAAAAATTAATCAAAATATACCTCATTATTTACAGCTTCTAACCAAATTACATCTTTATCTGTTTTTTCAGAAATAGCTAAATGGGTCATAAAACTATTCTTACTAGCACCATGCCAATGTTTTACATTCGGTGGACAAGATACAATATCTCCTGGTTTTAATATCTGTATATCTTTACCCCATTGTTGCGTATATCCTATACCATCAGTAACAATTAATACTTGTCTAGCTGGATGAATATGCCAATTTGTTCTAGCTCCAGGTTCAAAAGTTACCATAGCTCCATAAGTATTTGATTGCATTTGTGGACTAACTAAATTTTGCAAAAACACTGTTCCAGTAAAATTTTTATTATCTATTTTTACCGTGTCATATTCTCCATTTCTTAATATTAATTGATTAGCTTCATCTTGAGCATATCCTGTAGTAATATTCATAGATAATACACACATAGCTATTAAAAATATTCCGCAAAAATATTTTCTCATCACATCACTACCTTACATACTATTTAATCATGTTTAGTTCCTAAAAAATTTCTGACATATTTATTTTAGCTAATACTTCATCAATATATTTTACTTCTTGTTTACTTAATTTAATCTCACTAGTTTTAGCATTTTCTTGCAAACGTTCAGCTTTTCTAGTCCCTGGTATTGGTACAATATATGGTTTCTTATTAATCATCCAAGCCATGGATATTCTGTGCTAAAGTCGCTTTTTTTCCTCAGCTATGCTTGCTAACAAATTTATTAAATCCTTATTTTTATCTATATTGTCAGCCTTAAATTGTGGCATTTTACTGCGATAATCATCTGTAGTAAATTTAGTATTTTTATCATATTTACCTGATAAAAATCCATTTGCCATTGGTGAAAATGCCACAAAACCTATATTCAATTCTTCCAATACTGGAAATAATTTTTCATAATCTCTAGCCATCATAGAATATCTATTTTGAATAGCTGTTACTGGACAAATAGCATTTGCACGTCTTAGGTATATTTCATCTACTTGTGAAATTCCCCAATGACTTATTTTTCCTTCCTTAATTAAATCCGCCATTAAACTTGCTACTTCTTCTGGAGCAATCTTTGGATCAATACGATGTTGATAATACAAATCTATACAATCTACTTGTAATCTTTTTAAAGAACCCTCTATTGATTTACGAATAATATCTGATTTAGCATTTGCTATAGGCATACCTGTAGAACCATCTTCTAACTTAACACCAAATTTAGTAGCAATAACTACTTTACCATGATGATTTTTTAAAGCTTCTCCTACTATTTCTTCATTAATATATGGACCATAAACTTCTGCTGTATCAAAAAAATTATAACCATAATCTAATGCCTTATGAATTAAATATATACCTTCTTTTTTAGTAAGCGGTTTTCCATATGCATGGCTAATTCCCATACATCCCATACCTATAGCTGAAACTTTTTAAATCTTTTCCTAAAATTTTATACTGCATAAAATACACTTCTTTTCTTTTTTATAAAAAACATCTCATTTCTTTACTGAAAGTATACTATTCGGTGGTTACTACCGGTCAATACTTATATAAAGTAGTATTATGTATACAATAAAATAAATATATAACTTCACAGCTTTATTTTATTTATGCTATTTTATTACTACAAAATATTATGTACGCTCCAAATAAAAAAGATATAGTAAAAAACCTCTATATCTTTTTTATAAAATATAAAGATTTAATACTATATCTTTTATTTATCTATTAAAATTAAATGGTACTTTAGTTGTTACGTCTTCATTAGGAATATTTTTTATTTTTACAGCTGTTATTTTCTGTGAATCTGTACTTATTCCCATTTTTACCTTAGTATTTACCTTTTCTTCAGGAATAGAATCTGCTATTGCTGGTGAAAAAGTAGCTGCTTGAGCTATATTATCTGTTGTTATAAATAGCCCTCCCATATTTAAACTAAATACAGTTGTTGTACCTAAAATCACTATTAATTTTTTTATCTTTTTCATAATCATACCTCATATATAAATTTATTTATCATATTTTAAAATTATAAATATCTACCATAAAATTCATTTAATTTGTTTACAAACTTATCTACATATTCAGGAACAAAATAAGTTTGAATATGTGTTGCACCATCTACTAAAAACAATTCTTTATGTTTTGTTCCTGTAGCTTTTTCAAAAGCTTCTTTAGTCATATATAAAGAATCAGCTTTACTTCCAGCCATCATTAACAATGGCTGATCAATAAGTTCTATATTATCTCTAGCATCCCATGTCATAAGTTCCATTAAGCTACTTGTTGTATACTTAAATGTAGCATTTGGATGTCTATGTGTTTTCCCATAATAAACCATTCCTTCACGATAAAGATCTGTAGGAATTTTACTAATACTTTCATCTGTAAGCGCATCAAAATCAATATTTCCAGAATATGAAATATCTCCTGTAGATACTTCTTTTTCTCTTGCATCAGAAGCTTCCTTTAATCTTTCTTGAATAGTATCTAATTGACTATTCATATATCCATTTCTTCTTACTTCTCCTGAATTAAACATACTTAATGTTGCTACAGCTTTAAAACGCTTATCAGATTTAGCTGCATTTAATGTGTATCCACCACCTCCACAAATTCCTAAAACACCTAATCTATCTTTATCTACACCTGGGTATGAAGAAATAAAATCCGCCATTCCATGAATATCTTCTGTTCGAAAATATGGCTTATCAACATTGCGTGGATTACCTTCACTAGCACCTTGATAACTTGCATCTGCTGCTATAGTTACATATCCAAGTTCTGCTAAACGTTGTGCATATAGCCCTGCTACTTGCTCTTTTACACCACCATTTGGATGTGCTACTACAACTGCTGGATATTTTTTATTAACATCATAATCAGCCGGAGTATATACATTTGCTGCTATTTTTAATCCATTCAAATTATAATTTACTGGATGAATATTAACTTTACCCAAAACATTTTGAGTAATTGCTCCTTGATAAACTAATCCATAAGGATTTTTGCTTGTATCTGCAAAAGCAGTTGTACTCATTCCCATGGTTAAAATTAAGCCTGCAATTAATAATTTTTTATTAAAATTCATTATAACAACCTCTTTCTTTTTTTATATCTTATTGCTATACTAAAAGCATACTCTTCGGTAGTTACTACCGGTCAATACTTATAGGAGGTAGTATTATGTATACAATGAAAGAAGCTTGTAAACTTACAAATCTATCTTATGAAACCTTAAAATATTATTGTAATGAAGGTCTTGTTCCCAATATTAAACGAGATAAAAACAACTATCGCATATTTGATGAACATAATATTCGTTGGATTAACAACTTAAATTGCTTAAAACAATGTGGTATGAGCATAAAATTGATAAAAGAATATATAGCTCTATGCTTAGAAGGACAAAATACTATACCTCAACGCATGAAAATGCTAGCTAAACAAAAAGAATTTTTACTTTTAAAGTTATCTCAATTAAATGAGCATTTAGCATATATTGATTATAAAAATAAATTTTATCAAGATGTATTATCTGGAAAAATTCCTTATAAAAGTGATTTAATAAAAATCGATGATAATAATTAATATAAAAAAGGAACTTAAAACTAAGTTCCTTTTCTTTTATCTTTATTTATTTAAATCGCCATAAAAATATGCTGCTGTAGCTCCGCCATCAACTAAGAAATCTGCGCCTGTAATAAAGCTACCTTTTTCACTCATCAATAATTCTGCTACATTTGCCACTTCATCTGCTGTACCTGGTCGTCCTGCTGGTGCTTTAGCAAACATATTTTTATAAAAAGCACCTCTTTTGCCATTAAATTCATCTATAGCAAGTGGAGTAACTATAATCCCTGGAGAAATTGAATTTATACGAGCTTTTTTCTTACCCCATTTTACAGCTTCTGCCATAACTCTTTTTACATTACAACGTTTTGCTAATTGATAAGCATGTAAATTGTCTTTTATATTTTCTGCTTGTAAAACAGACAAAGATAATAAATCTTCACAATCAGTAGTTGCTAATTGTTCATCAATTTCACTACCTAAAGCTTCCATGCGATGACCTGATTGACTAGAAATCGTTACACCTGTACCATATGGTTTAATTACTTTTCCGACTTCTTCCAATAAAACAGCTGTTCCATATAAATCTACTTTTAAAATAGTTTCTATAGAAGCTTGACTAGGTGATACACCAGCTGCATTTATAAGCATTCCTATCTGAGCATATTTTTGAGCTTCCTTTATAAAATTTTTTTATAGATGTTCTATCCGCTAAATCTATTTTTAAACAATTAACATCAAAACCTGCATTATACATAATATCTGCTATTTTTTTAGCATTAATTAAATTTTTATCACCAATTATTATTTTTTTATCAAAGCCCACACGTCTGGCGATAGCATACCTATTTGACCTGCACCTACTAATAATAAAATATCTTTCATCAAAAATCTTCTTTCCTTATTTATCGCAAACTTTTTTTATACAAGCTAGAGCATTTAAACTTCTAGGATAACCAATATATGGCAAACATTGAGTTAAAACTTTTAATAAAAATTCTTTATCATTGCCAACATTTAAATTACCTTGAATATGTGCTGTCAATTGATTTTCACAACCGCCTTGTGCCAAGATAAAACAAAAAGTTATCATCTCTCTTTGTTTTAAATCTAAACCTTTACGAGTGTAATAATCACCGAAACAATTTTCTGCAAGCCAGCGATTTATATGTCTAGTTTCACTATCTCCAGATTTCCAAAAATCTTTCATATTTTCGCCAAAGATATCAACTTGAGCTTGTATACCTTTTTCTAATCTAGTCTGTCTTGTAGTTGTTGATTGCGCTTCAAGTGGTAAATTGATATTTAAAGATTTAAAACCATCATTTGCAATCTCTAAAAAGTCAGCTACTCTGCCTATTCCTAGATAAGCTACAGCTTGATAAATTATTTCTTTTATTTCTACAGGTGTAACATTCAGCTTCAAGCTATCTGGCAATATACTTTCAAAAGCTTTTCTGCCCTGACAACCAATCAATGTAGCAAGTATAGCCATCATGCGAGTTTTATCATCTAAATTATTTTGATTAACGACATCATCAAAAGCAAAATCAGCAAAAAACTTTGCAAAATCTGGGTCTGTTTCACTAAATAATATAGCTTTATCATTTAATAATTTATCCTGATATTTTTCTCCGTTATCCATAAAAACCACTCTTTTCTTATGTATTTTTTTATATTATAGAACTTTAAGTAAACTCCAAGTCAAATGATTATCTGAAAAATTTTCTAATTAAACTTGTTTTTTCTTAATTAATATCTTATAATAATAATCGACATATGTCGAAAATAAATTTTAGTGAGATGATTTTATGGCAAGACCTAGTCGCTGTCGCAAAATTTGTTTTGAACCCACTTATGATAGTTTTATTCCTGAAGGTATCTCTAATGGTGAAAAAATTATTTTGACCTTAGATGAATATGAAGTAATTCGCCTAATAGATTTAAATAAACTCACCCATGAACAAGCTTCTAAACAAATGAATATTTCTCGCACTACAGTCAGTGAAATATATGAAATGGCTCGCTATAAAATAGCCAACAGCCTTGTACATGGTCGTCCACTATTGATTTCTGGTGGCAATTATCAACTTTGCCAAGGAGAACAAAACTGTTTACAAAATTGCCCTAAACGAAAAATTCACAAACAACAAATTATAACTAAAAAAGGAGTAAATACAATGAGAATAGCTGTTACATACGATAATGGAAATATCTTCCAACATTTTGGTCATACATCACAATTTAAAGTTTATGATATTGAAAATAATCAAATCGTAAATGAACAAATCATTGATACACAAGGTCAAGGACATGGTGCTTTAGCTACATTTTTAAATAATGCTCAAGCAGATATCTTAATCTGTGGTGGTATCGGCGGTGGAGCTCAAAATGCTTTAGCTCAAGCTGGTATTAAATTATTCGGTGGCGTTATGGGAAATGCTGATGATGCTGTAAAAGCATATCTTAATGGCAGCTTAAACTATAATGCTAATGTACAATGCAATCATCATGGTCACGGTCATTCTTGCGGTGGTCATGGACATGCTTGCCATGAAGATAAACATGGTTGTTCTGGTAATTAATCAAATTATTCGCTAACAAAAAGCAGTAGATATAAATCTACTGCTTTTTTATATATCACTTATATTATATTTTCATCAATTAATATATATTTATAATTATATTGCTTACATATCTCTAAATTACGTTTATTTTCTTTTATCAACAATTCTCTTGTACAATAACTATCATCTAAACGCTTTTCAATGATATTAGCTTTTTGTTTTATCGTACTAAAATTATTTTTTATATATTCTTCACTCATAATTAAACAACAATATTTTATTTCTTTTAAATATCTTTGTTTAAAATACCCAATCCAATCTGCTGGAATATAACAGCCTTCAACAATTAAATTTTGTTTATTTTCAATAGCAGTTTTTATCATTTCCACAACAATTGACCATAAATATTTAGTCAGTTGCTCATCATCTTCCACTGTTAAATTAGTCTGCCCACTTCTAATTAAACCCATTTTTAAATGATCTATACTTAAATAAGGATATTTATATTTTTCTAATAGTTTCTGTGCAAACAAAGTCTTCCCCGTATGACTAGCACCTGCAATTAAAATGACCATTTATACCTCTACATTTTTATTATCCATAGTTTAAACAAAATATTATCAATAATATACCTTTTGCAAATACAATCCATTTGCTGGTGCCATCTTCCCCGCTAAAGATCTATTTTTAGCCTCTATTATTTTTGGCACTTCATGTTTATCCACTCTACCAAGCCCAATATTTATCATCAGACCCATGATATTTCTGACCATATGATATAAAAATCCACTACCCCAAAATTTAAAAGTATATACATTCTTTTCTTTTGTACAACTAGCTTCATAGATTTCACGAATAGGGCTTGTATCATTTCCGCCAGCAGAACGAAATGAGGAAAAATCATGCTCTCCTTCAATATATTTTAAAGCCTCTTGCATATCTTCTAAATTTAATTTTTTATTTACATGCCAATAAAATCTACTCATAAATGGGTCTGCTAATTCATTTTCAAAAACCTTATAAATATAAATCTTAGATTTTACACTATGTAGTGCACTAAAATCACGGTCAGCTTCTTCTGCCTTTAATAAAACTATATCATCTGGCAACAAGCGATTTCCTGCACGCACTACATTTTGAATAGGAATAGTTCCATCAGTAAAAAAAATTCACCACTTGACCTATAGCATGAACACCAGCATCTGTTCTACCCGCTGCCGCTAACTCAATACTATCGCCAAATAATTTAAATAATGCACCCTCTAACACATTTTGCACAGCTACAACTTTAGTCTGTCTTTGAAAACCATGATAATTTGTCCCATCATAACTAAGCGTAAGTTTTATATTACGTCTTCTAGCTTTCATCATTTCCTTATGTTCAGATTTCATTTTCTATCCTCGTTTAAATTTTTATTTTATCGCTTCAAAAAAGAACTAGTCTATTATATACATTTAAAATAAACTAGTTCTTTTAGATTATACATATTTAATTTTATAAAGTAAATAATACCATATGGGGAAAAACTATTTTTATAACTGTCAAAATTAATAAAATCCCTATAAAAGCAGTCATTGCTATATAATCTCTAGAAGCAAAACTCAATTGTTTCAAGCGTGTTCTACCCACTCCGCCATGATAACATCTTGCTTCCATAGCCATAGCCAATTCATCTGCTCTGCGAAAAGCACTGATAAATAACGGTATCAATATTGGCATAAAAGCTTTGACTCTTTTTAAGATATTTCCTGTCATAAAATCAGCACCACGAGATTTTTGAGCTTTTATAATTTTATCCGTTTCTTCCAATAAAGTAGGAATAAAACGAAGTGCTATCGTCATCATCATAGCCAATTCATGAGCTGGCACGCCAAATCTTTTTAATGGCTTCATCAAATCTTCCAAAGCATCAGATAATACAAGTGGTGGCGTTGTAAATGTTAATAAAGATGCTCCAAACATCAATAATAACAATCTAAGACAGACAAAACTACCATTTGCCAAACCTTCCCATGTAATACTGAGCTTCCAAACTTCAAAAATAACTTTTCCTTGCGTCGTAAATAAATGCAAAATAAAAGTAAATAAAATAATCCAGATAACTGGCTTTATAGATATAAAAAACATCTTTAAGGGAATTTTTGACATATACATCAAAGACCCAATTAACACGCACCATATAATATAGTCTAATTGACTATCAAAAACAAAAATCCCCACGATTAAAATAAATAAACTTACGATTTTCAATCTAGCATCTAATTTATGCAATAAAGAATTTGCTGGGAAAAATTGACCAATTTTTATATCAGTTAACATTTTATCCCTCTCTTTCTCAAAGCTACTAAAATATTATTTAAAGCTTCTTGTTTATTTAAAGCATTTATATCCACATCTAAACCATATTCTTGTATTTTTCGCAATAATTGCATCACTTCTGGCTCTAATAAACCTGCTTGTTCAATTACATCTTTATGTGTAAAAACTTCACGTGGCTCTGCCCATATATCATTAATTTTCCCTGTCTCATAATAGCTACCTTATCTGCCAAAAGTGCTATATCGTCCATATTATGCGATACCATAATAATCGTCATTTTTTCTTTTTGATGTAATTTTTTCACCTTTTGCAATAAATTTTGTTTAAGTCTAGGGTCAAGACCTGCTGTCGGCTCATCTAAAACTAAATACTTAGGCTTCAATGCTATTATTCCAGCTATTGCCACACGTCTCATTTGACCGCCACTCAATAAAAAAGGAGATTTATCTTTATATTCCTCATAATCTAATTCTACAAAATCCATTGCTTCTTTGACTCTTTGCTTTACTTCATCTTCACTACAACCAAAATTTCTAGGGCCAAAAGCAATATCTGCAAAAATACTTTCCTCAAATAATTGTTGTTCTGGATATTGAAACACCATACCCACACTACGTCTTGCATTTAAGGTCTTTTTATCCTTCTTTATTAATGTCAATTCCATCAATAAAAACTTCACCTTTAGTAGGATTTAATAAACCATTAAAATGTTGCATAAGTGTGGATTTTCCCGAACCTGTATGACCTGCAATAGCTACAAATTCACCTTCATTTATTGTTAAACTAACATTATTTAATGCTTTTTTTTCATATGGCGTATTTTCCATATAAATATGACTTATATTTTTTACCTCTATTGGCATCTTCTCACCACTTTAAAATCTATTTAATATTATTTACATATTAATTCTTGTATTTCTTTAGCTAAATTTTCATTATCAAAACATTAGCTAGTTTCAAACCTTTTTTCTGCAAAGCATCTACAATATCTACAGCTAAAGGCACACTAAGACCTATTTTTCTTTAAATTTTCCTTTTGTTTTAAAAAATATCTTTTGGCATACCATCTTGTATTATCTTGCCGTCATTCATGACAATAATTCTATCTGCCTGCACAGCTTCTTCCATAAAATGTGTAATTATAATAATAGTTATATTATATTTTTCATGTAATTCCTTCAAAGCTTTCATTACAGCATTTCTACCCTGTGGGTCAAGCATTGCTGTCGGTTCGTCTAAAACTATACATTGAGTACGCATCGCTATAGCCCCAGCAATAGCAGTCAATTGTTTTTGCCCACCTGATAACAAATGCGGTGGCATCTTACGCAAATGCTCAATATGCAAAGATTTTAAAGCAAATTCTATTCTATCTTTTATTTCTTCACGCTCAAGACCCATATTTTCAGGGCCAAAAGCGATATCATCTTCTACTACAGTAGCGATTATTTGATTGTCAGGATTTTGAAATACCATACTTACTTTTTGACGTACTTTCCAAATATCCTCACTATCATCAACTTTCATACCATCAACAATACATTCACCTTCACTTGGCAATAATAAACCATTGAAATGCTTTGCTAGTGTTGACTTGCCTGAACCATTAACGCCAATAATAGCTATAAATTCACCTTTATCTATCTTTAAATTAATATTATCTAACGCTATTTTTTCTGTTTTTTTCTCATCATTTTCCCTAAAAATATGTGTGAGATTTTTCACTTCTATAAAACTCAATATCATCACCTATAAATCTATATAAAAAAATAAGAACTGCAATCAAAATTACAGTTCTTATTATACCCATTTTAAATTGTTAACACAATCACCTTATCAAGTAAACCAAAAATCTATTAATTAAATTTTTAACTTAATTGATAAGGCGAAGGCGGCCCATTTGACCGCCTCACATATCAATAATTCAATGAATTACTAATTCTAAATTATTTTACTAACTCTAAAAGAGCCATTGGAGCAGCGTCACCACGACGTACGCCTAATTTAAGAATACGAGTATAACCACCATTGCGGTCATTATATTTAGGTGCAATTTCATCGAATAATTTTTTTGCAACTTCTTTATCAACAAGTTCAGCAATAACCTGACGGCGAGCACTTAAGTCATCGCGTTTTGCAAGGGTAATGAGTTTTTCAGCAAGACCGCTGATTTCTTTAGCCTTAGCTTCAGTAGTTTCAATGCGTTCATGTTTAAAAAGGGAAACTAGCACACTACGGAATAAAGCTTTACGTGCACTGGAGTTGCGTCCTAATTTACTGTAGCCCATTAGCAGCCTGTCCTTTCCTGTTATTCTTTTTCAGCGAGTGTTAATCCTAATTCCTGTAATTTTTTCTTAACTTCTTCAAGAGATTTACGACCAAGGTTTCTAACTTTAATCATATCATCTTCACTCTTTTGCATTAAATCTGCAACAGTGTTGATTTCAGCTCTCTTCAAGCAGTTGTAAGAACGTACAGATAAATCAAGATCCTCGATTGTCATTTCCATAACTTTAGAAGTATTATCTTCTTCTGGTGTATTGAAAATTCCTTCATCAGCAGGAATATCTTCTACAGAACCACCCATATTCTGGAATAGACGCAAGTGAGTAATCAAAATGCTAGCTGATTTACTTACTGCTTCTTCTGGTTTTATAGAACCATCAGTCCATACTTCTAATGTAAGTTTATCATAGTCGGTAACATTACCAACACGAGTATCTGTTACTGTGTAGTTAACTCTTTGAATAGGAGAGAAGATGGAATCGATAGGGATAATACCAATAACCTGATCTGGTTTTTTATTTTTATCAGCAGGTGTATATCCTCTTCCACGTTCAACTACCATTTCCATTTTCAAAGAACCAGTTTCATCAACAGTAGCAATATGCAAATCTTTATTGAGAATCTCAATATCAGAATCAACAATAATGTCTGCTGCTGTTACTTCTTTTTCACCAGTAACATCTATACGAATGGTATGAGGTTCTTCATCATGCATTTTTAAGCATAATTCTTTTAAGTTTAAGATAATGTTTGTTACATCATCACGAACCCCAGGAATAGTAGAAAATTCATGAAGAACACCATCAATTTTGATAGATGTTATAGCCGCACCCTCTAAAGAAGACAACAAAATACGACGTAAGCTGTTGCCAAGAGTAGTACATATCCGCGTTCCAATGGTTCACAGACAAATTTACCATAACGGTTGTCTTCACTTATTTCCACAATCTCAATCTTTGGTTTTTCGATTTCGATCATCTGAAACAACCTCCTATTCTATGCGCTATAAAACACAGACATATTATCTGGAGTACAATTCGACAATCGCCTGTTCATCAACTGGAATATCGATTTCGTCGCGGTTAGGGAATCTTGTAACAGAACCGCTAAGATTCTGGATATCAGCAGTAAGCCAAGCTGGTACGTTTAAAGCATTTTTGCTTTCTGCAATTTCTTTGAATAATGCAGTACCACGGCTTTTTTCTTTAACACCGATTACATCGCCAACTTTAATTAAAGCGGAAGGAATGTCAAGACGTTTACCATTAACAGTGATGTGACCATGGGAAAGAGCTGACGAGCCTGAGACGAGTGGATGCAAGACCTAAACGGAAAACAACGTTGTCAATTCTACGTTCGAGAAGACCAAGTAAGTTTTCACCTGTTACGCCTGGCATAGTTTTAGCTTTATCATAATAAGCTCTAAACTGTTTTTCTAATACACCATATATAAATTTAGCTTTTTGTTTTTCTTTTAACTGCATTCCGTATTCGCTTACTTTACGACCAGAACGTTTAGGCTGTCTTTTGGAGCTTTTTGCAAGACCAACTACAGCTGTTTCTAAGCCGAGAGCGCGACATCTTTCAGAGAAGGAACTCTGTCAATAGCCATATTTCTACTTCAACCTCCTAATTATACTCTTCTACGTTTAGGTGGGCGACAACCATTATGTGGAATTGGAGTAACATCTTTAATCATGTTAACTTCAAGACCAGTTGCCTGTAAAGATCTGATTGCAGCTTCACGACCTGCACCAGGACCTTTTACATATACTTCAACCTGTTTTAAACCATGTTCCATTGCTGCTTTTGCTGCAACTTCTGCTGCCATTTGAGCTGCAAATGGAGTGCTTTTTCTAGAACCTCTGAAACCAAGTCCACCAGCACTAGCCCAGGATAAAGCATTACCATTTTTGTCAGTGATAGTAACAATTGTATTATTGAAAGTCGAACGAATGTGTGCAACACCGTATTCGACATTTTTACGATCTTTTCTCTTTGGACGAGATGTTTTATTTGCTGCCACTTATTAAACCTCCTTCTTCTTAGCCTTTTTTACCCATTACAGTCTTTTTAGGGCCTTTACGAGTACGCGCATTATTTTTTGTGTTCTGACCGCGTACAGGTAAGCCTAAACGATGGCGTCTACCGCGATAGCATCCGATTTCAACCAAACGTTTAATATTTAAAGAAATTTCACGACGAAGGTCACCTTCTACAAGATGATTTTTGTCGATATATTCACGTAACTTAGCAACTTCATCTTCAGTAAGATCACGTGCTCTAGTATCTGGATTAATACCAGTAGCAGCTAAGATATCCTGAGAAGTTTTAAGACCAATACCAAAAATATATGTTAAAGCAATTTCAACTCGTTTATCGCGTGGTAAATCTACACCGGCAATACGTGCCATACAATCAGCACCTCCTTATCCTTGTTTCTGTTTATGTTTAGGATTTTCGCAAATAACCATTACATGACCTTTGCGTTTAATAACTTTACATTTTTCACAAATAGGTTTTACTGATGGTCTAACTTTCACTGCATGTACCTCCTTCTACATTGCTATAATGCCTATCAAATTATAAAAATAGGTCTTATTTAAAACGGTAAGTGATTCGGCCTCTGGTCAAATCATAAGGCGTAAGTTCAATAGTAACTTTATCACCTGGCAGGATGCGGATAAAATTCATACGAATTTTACCAGAAACATGAGCTAGTACAACGTGACCGTTTTCTAACTCTACTTTAAACATTGCGTTAGGCAAAGCTTCTAATACTTTACCTTCAACTTCAATTACATCTTGCTTAGACATGAAATTCTCCTTCAATTAAAGCTTAAGTTGGGCCGAAAACTCTTTGAGGTTTGAATTATCATGCCCATGATATGCCCAAACCTGTCAGTAATCCGTTTTTACAGCAATGCCATGCCCAACATTATTGTTATCTGCCACAGAAAAACATTCCTGTTTACTGCCCGAATATTAATTATAACATATTACAGCGTTTAAATATATCATTATCAGCGATTTTTTTCACACTTTTTTTACAACAGATATATTACCGTATTATATTATCAATTAACTGCGCAAAATTGCAACAATGTCTTGGAATACTTTATCCATTGACTGACTTCCGTCAACTTCTTTGTAAAGTTCTTCTTTTTCATAATAAGAAATAAGAGGCTTTGTCTGTTCTTCATAAACAGAAAGACGATTTTTCATTGTTGCTTCGCTGTCGTCAGCTCTTTGATAAAGGTCACCGCCGCACACGTCACAAATTCCGTCTTTCTTAGATGGCTTAAATTCTACATGATAAGTAGCACCGCATTTTTTACAAATACGACGACCAACTGCTCTTCTGATTAATTCACTTGCTGGAACAGCAACGTTCAAAGCACAGTTAAGTTTTAAACCTAATTCACTTAAAATTTTATCCAAAGCCACAGCTTGTTCTACTGTACGAGGAAAACCATCCAAAATAAATCCTTTTTCGCAGTCAGCTTTAGCTAAACGTTCTTTTACAATACCAATTGTAACTTCATCTGGAACTAATTGTCCAGCATCCATGCAAGCTTTTGCTTGTTTTCCAAGTTCAGTACCTTCTTTTACTGCTGCACGAAACATATCCCCAGTGGAGATATGAGGAATTTTAAATTCTTCTACTAGCCTAGCTGCCTGTGTACCTTTACCAGCACCAGGAGGGCCCATTAAAAGGATGTGCATAAAAATCCTCCTTACTTCATAAAACCTTCATAATGGCGCATTACGACATTGATTCAATTTGTTTCATCGTATCAAGAGCAACCCCAACTACGATTAATAATGCTGTACCACCAAAATGAATTCCTTCAATATGAGTAGCACCAGCTATCATTGTTGGTAAAATTGCAATGAATGCAAGGAAAAATGCACCCGCTAATGTAATACGTGTCATAATACGGTCTAAATAATCTGCAGTTGCCTGACCTGGACGAATTCCAGGAATAAAACCACCGTATTTTTTCAAATTATCAGCGAGATCCGGAATTTTAAATGTAACCGCAGTGTAAAAATACGTAAAAAATAAAATCAATAATGCATATACAGCACTTTGAAAAGGTGTTCCCCATTGGAAATAATCAGCAATTGTTTTAATCCAAGGAGTTTGTACAAACTGAGCTAAAGTAGCTGGGAACATCAATACTGATGATGCAAAGATGATTGGTATAACGCCGGCCTGATTTACTTTAAGCGGTATATGCGTAGATTGGCCACCGTAAGTTTTACGACCTACAACGCGTTTTGCGTAGGACACCGGAACTCTACGTTGTCCTTGCTGAATGGCAATAACAAAAACAATCATAGCAAGGGCGATTATTGCAAAGAATAACACATTAAAATAGCTTATTGTGCCTGCTTGCAAGTAATTATATATAGTACCCAAATTTTGTGGAAGTGCTGCAACGATACCTGCGAAAATGATAAGCGATATACCATTTCCCACACCATGTGCAGTTATCTGCTCACCAATCCACATGAGGAACACAGTTCCTGCTGTTAGGGTAATTGCAATAATAAGAATTGATGTAATACTAGGATTAATTATGGCCTGTTTAAGACCAATAGACATACCTATAGCTTGTAAAAATGCCAAGACAACAGTCAAATAACGGGTCGTCTTGGTTATCTTTTTATGTCCCTCTTCACCTTCTTTAGACCACTGTTCCAAAGTAGGTACTACTACGGTCAACAATTGAATAATAATTGACGCGTTGATATATGGGGTAATACTCATAGCAAAGAGAGAAAATTTACTTAACGCACCACCGGAAAATAAATCCAACAAGCCAAACAAGTTACCGCTGTTAAATAACTGTTCAATTACTGAAGGATTTACTCCAGGCACCGGGATATGAGTCCCGAGCCTGAAGACTGCAAACATAATTAGTGTAAATACTATTTTCTGTCGCAATTCGGTGATTTTGAGGATATTGCTAAGAGCTGAAAGCACTTAGATCACCTCTACTTTTCCACCTGCTGCTGTAATTTTTTCTTCAGCAGATTTTGTGAAGCCGTTTGCTACAACAGTTAATTTCTTAGTAATTTCGCCGTTACCAAGAACACGTACACCGTCACAAACGTTTTTAAGGATACCTGCTTCTACTAATGCTGCTGGATCTACTGTTGCGCCATCTTCAAAATCGATTTAAAGAAGAAACGTTTTACTTCAAGCATTATCTTTTGCAAAAATATTTTAAGCCGCGTTTTGGCAATCTACGGTATAAAGGCATCTGACCACCTTCAAAACCTGTACGTACGCCGCCACCAGAACGAGCATTCTGACCTTTATGACCACGTCCGGAAGTTTTACCTAAACCAGAACCTAAACCACGACCAACACGAATACGAACTTTTCTAGAGCCCGGTGCTGGTGATAATTCATGTAATTTCATAACCTGGACACCTCCTCTAAATTATTCGCCGATTTTTCTACTGTAATAAGATGTTCTACTTTATGAATCATACCTCTAATTGTAGCTGTATCTTCATGTTCTACTGTAGAATTTAATTTACGTAATCCCAAAGCCTGAATTGTTCTTCTCTGAGTTTCAGGTCTGCCGATCAGACTTCTTGTAAGGGTAATTTTCACTTTTGCCATTGAAATATTTCCTCCTTAACCTAAAAGTTCCTGAACGGATTTTCCACGAAGTTCAGCTACGAGCTCAGCTTTTTTAAGCTGTTCTAAACCTTTAATAGTTGCACGAACCATGTTATTAGGGTTAGAAGAACCAAGGGATTTTGTTAAGATATTACCAACACCTGCAAGTTCTAAAACTGCACGAGCTGGACCACCTGCGATAACACCAGTACCTTTTGCAGCTGGTTTTAAGAGCACACGACCTGCACCGAATACACCGAGGCTTTCGTGTGGAATAGTTTTATCTACTAAAGAAACTTCTACAAGATTCTTTTTAGCATCTTCAATGCCTTTTCTGATTGCTTCAGGTACTTCGCTAGCTTTACCGAGACCTGCACCAACATGACCGTTTTTATCGCCTACTACAACAAGAGCGCTGAAAGAAAAGCGACGGCCACCTTTTACAACCTTAGCAACGCGATTAATATACACAACTTTTTCTTCTAATTCAAGTGCGTTAGCGTCAATCTTGGCCATTAATTTACCTCCTGTTCCAATATTAGAATTTTAGACCAGCTTCACGAGCTGCATCTGCTAAAGCTGCTACACGACCATGATATACATAGCCACCGCGGTCAAATACAACTTCAGTAATGCCTTTTTCAAGAGCACGTTTTGCTACAGCTGCACCTACAGCTTTAGCTGCTTCGATGTTACCGCCGTAAGCATTGAAATCTTTATCTTTGGAGCTTGCGGATACTAATGTAACACCATTAACATCATCAATAACTTGAGCATAAATGTTGCTTAAGCTACGGAATACGTTTAAACGAGGTCTTTCAGCTGTGCCAGAAATATGATTACGAACTCTTAAATGACGTTTCTGACGAGCTTTATTTTTATCCTGTTTATTAAACAAAACCAGCCTCTCCTTTCTATTTCTAACTAAAGATTATTATTTCTTAGAACCAGTTTTACCAGCTTTACGACGGATATGTTCGCCTTCGTACTTAATACCTTTTCCTTTGTAAGGTTCAGGTTCTCTGTAAGAACGAATTTTAGCTGCCATAGCGCCAACTGCTTCTTTATCGATACCAGATACAACAATCTTGTTAGGAGCAGGAGCTTCTAATTTGATTCCAACAGGAGGTTCAACAACTACTGGATGGGAAAAACCTAAAGATAAGTTAAGGTTTTTACCAGCCTGTGCAGCTCTATAACCTACACCATTAATTTCAAGATTTCTTACAAAGCCTTGTGTTACACCTACAACCATATTGTTGATAAGAGTACGAGTAAGACCATGTAAAGATCTATGCATTTTATCTTCGGATGGACGTTCTACTGTTACAACGCCTTCACCTACTGTAATTTTCATATCTTTATGACAGTCACGGCTAATTTCTCCTTTAGGACCTTTAACCGCTACGTGATTATGTTCATCAACTGTTACAGTAACCCCAGCAGATTGTAATCGGTTCTCTACCAATTCTTGACATCTGTACACCTCCTAGTCTAAAACTAATTTTACCATACGTAAGCTAAAACTTCGCCGCCAACACCTTCACGACGTGCTTGTTTATCACTCATAATACCTTTAGAAGTAGAGATGATAGCAATACCAAGACCACCAAGTACGCGAGGTAATTGATCTTTCTTAGCATAAGCACGAAGACCAGGTTTAGAAATACGTTTAATACCAGTGATTACTTGTTCACGGTTTGGACCATATTTCAAGTTAATTGTGATAACACCTTGTTTGTTATCTTCTGCGAAGGAGAAGTCTTTAATGAAACCTTCTTCTTTAAGAACTTCTGCAATAGCCTGTTTAATTTTAGAACCAGGAATTTCAACTTTATCATGAAGTACGGAGTTTGCATTACGCAAACGAGTTAACATATCTGCAATAGGATCAGTCATTCCCATAAATCGATATCCTCCTTTCTTTCAACCTTACCAACTAGCTTTTGTTACGCCAGGGATTGCGCCTTTGTAGCTTTGTTCTCTAAAACAAATACGGCACATTTCAAATTTACGCATATAACCATGTGGACGACCACAGATTTTGCATCTGTTATATTTACGAACCTTGAATTTAGGTTCTTGACTCCATTTCTGGACCATTGCCTTTCTGGCCATAGATCAGTATACCTCCTCTTAAGAATTAAGCACTAAACGGCATACCCATTAATTTAAGAAGAGCTCTAGCTTCTTCATCAGTCTTTGCCGTAGTAACAATAATAATATTCATACCATGAATTTTTTCGATTTTATCATATTCGATTTCAGGGAAAATCAATTGTTCTTTAAGACCAACTGAATAGTTTCCGCGACCATCAAAAGCTTTAGGCTTACGACCACGGAAGTCACGAACTCGAGCAAAGCGAATATTCATAAATTTATCA
>ENA-OQEB01000230-OQEB01000230.1-human-gut-metagenome-genome-assembly--contig:-NODE-230-length-23669-cov-5.429360_pt1 | contig 23669 bp, 31 predicted proteins | sample MGYA00242787_ERZ504619 | MGnify/ENA primary metagenome ERZ504619 (study PRJEB26092, sample SAMD00036317) | human gut metagenome | host: Homo sapiens | study: EMG produced TPA metagenomics assembly of... | reverse complement strand
TCGGAGGCACCCTCGGCGCGAGCCGGGGCCTCGGGCTTGTCGAGACGATCGAGCGAGATCTTGCCGCGATCGTCGACCTCGATGACGACGACCTTGACCTCGTCGCCCACGTTGAGGACGTCCTCGACCTTCTCCACACGGCCCTTGGCGACGCGGGAGATGTGCAGCAGGCCGTCCTTACCGGGCAGCAGGTTCACGAAGGCGCCGAAGGCTGGATGGAGACCACGCGACCGGTGTACTCCTCGCCCGGCTCGGGAACCTTGATGATGAGCTTGATGCGCTCGACGGCCTGGTCGACGGATTCGCCGGTGCCGCCGACAAAGACGGTGCCGTCCTCCTGGATGTCGACCGAGGCGCCGGTCTCGTCCTGGATGCCGCGGATGACCTTACCGCCGGAACCGATGACGTCGCGGATCTTGTCGGTCGGAACCTGAATGGAGACGATGCGCGGAGCGGTGCTGCGCGTGGTGTGGCGCGGCTCGGGGATCACATCGAGCATCTTCTGCAGAATGAAGGCGCGACCCTCCTTGGCCTGCTGCAGGGCGCGGGCCAAGATGTCGAAGGTGAGGCCGGTGCTTGTTGTCCATCTGGAGGGCGGTGATGCCCTCGGTGGTGCCGGTGACCTTAAAGTCCATGTCGCCCAGGAAGTCCTCGAGACCCTGGATGTCGGACAGGACCACGGTCTTGCCCTCCTCCTGGATCAAGCCCATGGCAATACCGGAGACCGGGCGCTTAATGGGCACGCCGCCGTCCATAAGGGCGAGCGTGGAGCCGCAGGTCGAAGCCATCGAAGAGGAGCCGTTGGACTCCATGACCTCGGAGACGACGCGGATAGCGTAGGGGAACTCGTTCTCGTCGGGGAGCACCGGAAGCAGGGCGCGCTCGGCCAGGTTGCCATGGCCGATCTCGCGGCGCTTGGGGCTGCCCATGCGGCCGGTCTCGCCGGTGCAGAACGGCGGGAAGTTGTAGTGGTGCATATAGCGCTTGCCCTCGGTGGGCTCGATGGTATCCAGACGCTGGCCCTCGTTGAGCATGCCGAGCGACAGGACGGAAAGCACCTGGGTCTGGCCGCGCTGGAACAGGCCGGAGCCGTGAACGAGCGGCAGGTAGTTGTCCTTCACCATGATGGGACGGATCTCATCGGCGGCACGGCCGTCGACGCGCTCACCAGTCTCGACGACCATGGTGCGCATGGCCTTCTTCTCGAGCTTCTTGAGCGCCACGGGGATCTCGCGCTCCCAAGCGGCCTGCTCCTCCTCGGTAAACTCGGCGCGGATGGACTCCTTCAGAGCCTCAACCTTACCGATACGAGAGAGCTTGTCGGCATCACGAAGGGCGGCCGCCATCTCGTCGTAGTGGGCGAAGATGCGCTCCTGGACCTCCTCGACGGGCTGGTCGAGCGGGTACTCCTTCTTGACGATGGGCCGTTGACCTGCTCCCACTCGGCGACAAACTCGTCCTGGGCCTGGCAGAAAGCAGCAAGGGCCTCCTGGCCAAACTTCATGGCGGCGAGCATGTCGTCCTCGGAGATCTCCTCGGCGCCGGCCTCGACCATCGAGATGAAGTCGGCAGAGCCGCCCAGCTCCAGGTCCAGATTGGAGTTCTCGCGCTCCTCGTAGGTGGGGTTGACGATAAACTCGCCAGTCTCCACGTTGCGGCCGATGCGCACGCAGGCAAGCGGACCCTCGAAGGGCACGCCACCGAGCGTCATAGCCAGGGAAGCACCCATACGTTGATGACGTCGAAGGGGTTGACCTGATCGGCGACGAGCGAGGTGGCGACGATGTGCACCTCGTTGCGGAAGCCGTCCGGGAAGCTCGGGCGAATCGGACGGTCGATCATGCGCGCGGTGAGCGTGGCCTTCTCGCTGGGACGGCCCTCACGCTTGAGGTAACCACCCGGGATGCGGCCGGCGGCGTACATCTTCTCGTTGAAGTCGACGGTCAGCGGGAAGAAGTCGTAGTTCTTGCGCTCCTTGGAGACGACCACGGTGTCGAGCATCGTGGTGTCGCCCTGCTTGACCAGGCAGGCGCCGGTGGCCTGCTTGGCAAGCTCGCCCGACTCAAAGGTGTAGGTCTTGCCGTACAGCTCAAAGGTCTTGGATACGAGTGTCATTGTTCTCCTTACCCCACAGGCCCCTTGCCTGCGGGCTTCTCATGTGACGCGGGCCCCCTGCCCCCGCCACGCTTCAGAGCGTGATTGTTCACGCCCTTACACAAAAAGAGCGCCCCGCTGCGCAGGACGCTCTTAGCATGTACAAATCCTTACTGGATGTTGTCGCGGATGCCCAGAGCCTTGATGAGCTCACGGTACTCGACGATGTCGTTCTTCTTGATGTAGGAGAGAAGACGACGACGACGGCCGACGAGCATGAGCAGGCCACGACGGGTGTGGAAGTCCTTCTGGTGGGACTTCATGTGCTCGGTCAGCTCCTTGATGCGCTCGGACAGGATTGCGACCTGAACCTTGGGGTTACCGGTGTCGACCGGGGTGTTACCGAACTGGGCAGTCAGCTCCGCCTTGCGCTCTTTGGAAACAGTCATTGTTTCACCTTTCGTTTTACGTCGCCCGCGGGCGACTCGATTCGCCTCGGACTGGGAAGCCGCCGGTGGAGCGAGCAACCAAGGTCGAGGTACCAACAGGTCGGTATGTTACCACAAGCAGCCCGCCCCTGCGCATCATCACCGACCCAACATGAATTCCATCGCACGGAGGCGCTGATCGGTGTGCGTCGCAGCCCAAACATGCGAAAGCCCCAGCAAAAAGGCTGCGGTATGGGGGTCGATCCTCTCGGCCATGAGTGCATCGAAGGTCATGGACATGAGGGCGCGCAGCCATGCGACCTCGCCGGTCGACACCAGCTCGGCACCCGGAACGCTCGACGCGCACGACCCGCACAGAAGCCCGCCGGCTTGGGCCGAAAAATGCGAGAGCATGGGATCGCCGCACGAGACACAAGCCGAGAAATCGGGTCGGTAACCAACGTGCGACAGCAGTTTAAAGACAAAGGCCGCCACGAGCAGGTCCATGTGTGCCGAACCGAGCCCGCTACCGACAAGCGTGAGCGCCCGCTGCGTAATGGCAAAGGTAAATGGATCCTCGGCATCCTCGAACGAGCACACACGCGCAACCTCGGCAATCGCGCTGGCGGCACAGGTCGTCTCGTAGTCAGGAGCAGCACCGAGCGGCGCCTCAATAAGCTCCGCCTGAGAAACAACGTCGAGCGAGCGGCCATGCGCCAATAGCATATCAACGGTGCAGAAGAGCTCGCAGCGGGCCGCAAGGCGACCGCCAGGCTTACGTGCGCCCTTAGCCACGGCACGCACCTGCCGACCCCGCTCGTCAAGCATCGTCAGGATCAGGTCCGTCTCTTTGAGCTTGGTTTTGTCGAGAACGAGCACCTTCGTGCGATATGTCCGGGAGCCTGCCATGCGCGCCGTGCGTCCTTAGTCCTCGGCGTTATACCCAAAGCGGCGAATCTGGGCCTCGTCGTCACGCCAGCCGGCCTTGACCTTCACGTCCAGCTCCAAAAAGACCTGCGTGCCAAAGATGCGCTCAAGATCGCGACGGGCGTCGATACCGATATGCTTGATCATCTCGCCGCCCTTGCCGATGATGATACCCTTTTGGCCCTCGCGCTCAACGTAAATGGTGGCGTGGACGCGCAGCACCTTCTTGGTCTGCTCGAGCGCATCGCAGATCACGCCAACGGAGTGCGGAATCTCATCACGGGTGCGACGCAAGACCTTCTCGCGCACAAACTCGGCAACGAGTGTCTCGTCGGAAGCGTCAGTACCCATGTCCTCGGGGAACCAACGCGGACCCTCGGGCAAAAAGTGCGCAACGGTCTCGATGAAGGCATCGACGTTGAAGTTCTTGACCGACGACGTCACGATCTCGTCGTCATATTCCATGAGCTCATGGGCGGCCTTAAGCTGTTCCATGACCTGTGCGGGGTCGGCCTCATCGGCCTTGGTAAGCACCAGGACCTTCTTGGAACGAGCGTTCTTGACGCGCTCGGCAACCCAGGCGTCTCCCCTGCCGATCGGCTTGGTGGCATCAATCAAAAACGCGACGACATCGACATCGTTCAGCTCGAACAGCGCATTCTTGTTGAGCTCGGACCCCAGGCCGTCCTTGGGCTTGTGGATACCCGGGGTATCGACAAAGACCAGCTGGTAGCCGGGACGGTTGACGACGGCGCGCATGCGGCGGCGGGTCGTCTGGGCCACCGACGAGGTGATGGCGACCTTTTTGCCGTAGCAGGCGTTGAGCAGCGTGGACTTACCGGCGTTGGGGCGGCCAACCAGGGCTACGAAGCCGCTGCGAAACCGGTTCAACGTCACCAAAGCCCGCGAGGCTATCGTCCTCGTCGCACAGGCGTCGAGCTCCTCGTCGCTCATGCCCTCAAACGGATCGAATTCCTCGACTTCCTCGTATGCTTCGGCCGCTTCGGCATCCGCCGCATCCAGGACCTCGTCGTCCAAAATTTCATCGATAGGTGCATAGTGTCGGACATGAAAATCCCTTTCTAGATAAAGCCGAGCGCGTGGGCAAATACCAGCAAGCCCACAATCGCGGCGGTGATGGAAAGAACGTATACGGAGGCGGCGGCGATATCCTTCGCGCGCTTTGCCAGCGGATGGAGCTCCTGGGTCGCCAGATCGACAATCGCCTCCATGGCGGTGTTGCATAGCTCGCCGTGAATCACCAGGCCACAACAGATGATAATCGTGGCCCACTCGGCAATGTCGAGCCCCACGATGCAGCCGGCAATGACGGTGCACACGCCCGCAACGAGCATGACCTTAATATTGCGCTCGGTCTTGACGGCGGTGACGAAGCCCTCCATGGCGTAGGAGAACGACTTTAAGAAGGACGGATGGTCCTTGTTCGATCCGGGAATCATAGACGGCTCCTAGTCGTGGGCGTGGTTGGTGATGGGGCCGACGTGGACCAGCTTGGGGTCCTCGCCGCGCTCGAGCGCCAGATCGCGCAGGATGGCGTCCTCGCGGGCCTCCATGACCTCGGCCTCGTCGTCCTCGATATGGTCATACCCCAGCAGGTGCAGCATGCCATGCACGAGCATCAGGCGGCACTCGTCGGCAGGGGCATTGCCAAAGCCGGGGGCCTGACGGGCAATGACTTGCGGGGCCAGGATGATATCGCCAAGCTCAAGCGTCTCGTCGGCGGGAATATCCTCGTCAAAGGCCGAGTCGCATTCAAACGAGAGGACATCGGTGGTGCGGTCGATACCGCGCCACTCGTGGTTGAGCTCGTGCATCTCGTCCTCATCGACATACGAAAGGGAAATCTCGACTTCACGCTCAACGCCTTCGGCGGCAAGCACGACCTCGCAGATGTGTTCTACCTCCTGCGCGTCGAGCAGCGTATCGAGCTCGGCATCGTTGCTGATCAATACACTCAACGGGACTCCTTTCGGTCGCGCGGGCGCTGCTCGCGCACGTCATCATAAGCATCATATGCCTCGACGATACGTCCCACCAGGGCATGGCGCACCACGTCGGCACGCTCGAGGTGAGAAAATGCGACATCGTCGACACGGCCCAAAATCTTCTCGACATCCGCCAAGCCACCACGACGGCCCACCAGGTCACGCTGGCTCAGGTCGCCGGTAATCACAAACTTGGAGTTAAAGCCCAGGCGCGTCAGAAACATCTTCATCTGCTCGGGCGTGGTATTTTGGGCCTCGTCGAGCACCACGAAGGCGTCGCTCAGCGTGCGGCCGCGCATGTAGGCAAGCGGGGCGATCTCGATCACGCCGCGCTCCATGAGCTCATCGGTGCGCTCGCGATCCATCATGTCAAAAAGGGCGTCGTAGAGCGGGCGCATGTACGGATCGATCTTTTCCTCGAGGGTGCCGGGCAAAAAGCCCAGGTTCTCCCCCGCCTCGACAACCGGACGCGTCAAGATCAGACGGCCCACCTCGTGACGCTTGAGTGCGGCAACAGCGAGCGCCATGGCAGATAGGTCTTACCGGTACCGGCAGGACCCAGGCCAAACGTGATGGTATTTGAGCGGATGGCATCCACATAGCGCTTTTGACCGAGCGTCTTGGGGCGAATGACGCGACCGCGATACGAAAGCAGCACGTCATCGCGAAGCGACGTAGCCTCGTGCTCACCGTCGCGCAAGACGGCCAGGCAGCGAGAGACATCGTCGGCAGAAAGCGTGCGCCCGGAAGCAGCCTCACGAAAGGCATGTTCGAAAAAACGCGCGACCAGTTCGACCTCGTCCGGGTCACCGCTCACGGCGATGCTGTCGCCACGGGCGACCACGTGGGCGCGAACTGAGCTCTCCAGCGCACGAAGGACGCCGTCGCCGGCACCCAAAACGCGCGAGGGGTCAATACCCTCGGGAACGGTAAGTCTAATCTTCGAGGCTTCCATGAACCTCCCTGCGTGCATGGACCAAGCCGGAATCATCGACTCCGATGATAGCAACATCGAGCAGGCACGGGGCTGTGAGTCCACGGGTATCGTCTAGACGGGCATGATGGAACGAACCAAGCGTCAGGTTGTCGCCATACTCGAGCACGGCACGCTCAACGGTGCCCACGCGACGGCGAGCGTCGGCAATGGCGAGCTCCTGCGCAGCGGCTCGCATACGACGGCTACGCTCGGCCATGACCTCGGGCGGCACCTGGTCGGGCATATCGGCAGCAAGAGTACCAGGACGTTTGCTGTAACGGAACACGTGCATACGCGAAAAGCCCACGCGGCGGCACAGCGCCAGCGACTCCTCAAACTCCTCGTCCGTCTCGCCGGGAAAACCGACGATGACATCGCACGAAAGGGACGCCTGAGGCAAGTTGGTGCGAATCATGCACACCGTCTCCTCGAAGGCCTCGGCGCTATAGGGACGGCCCATGCGATGCAGCGTCCGTGTGCAGCCGGACTGCACGGGCAGGTGTAAAAACGGGGCGATGCGCTGCGGATAGCGCGCCATGACCTTAAGCAGGGACTCGGAGATATCCATGGGCTCGACCGAGGAAATGCGCACATGCGGAATAGACGTGCGCTCCATAATCGCCTCGAGCAGCTCATCGATCTCGACGTGTTCATCAGTCGCGCTCTTGCCATCGTAGGCGCCCAGGTTCACACCTGTCAGCACCACCTCGGGCACGCCGGCCTCCTGGGCCTCGCGAACCTGCTCGAGCACGGACTCGACCGGCACAGAGCGCTCGGGGCCGCGGGCCTTCCACACAATACAATAGGTGCAACGATGGTTGCAGCCGTCCTGGATCTTCACGCCCAGACGCGAGCGACCGAGTGCATCGACCACCTCGCCGTCGCTGCAGGCGGGAACATTATCGGACTCAACGCCCAACACCTCGCAGACGCGTTCGGCAACATCAATCTTGGACGGCTCGGCGATCACGCGGTCCGAAAGCTCCAGCAGCTCCTCGGGGTGCAGATTGACCACGCATCCGGTCACGACCACATAGGGCTCGTTTGGATAGCCCAGCGCATGGCGAACGGCCTTACGGGTCTTGGCCTCGGCCTCGCCCGTAACGGCACAGGTGTTAATGACAATCAGCTCAGCATCCTGAGGCTCCACCATCGCAAACCCCAGGCGCATAAGATCGGCAGTGATACGGTCGGACTCAACCCGGTTGACGCGGCAGCGAGGTTGACGACAGAGATATGAGGTGCGAGCACGCGGGCTCCTTAATCGAGGATGTCGTCGAGAGCGCTCTTGATGCGATCAGTTACCGACTTCTTACCGGAAGCGACGTCATCGCCCATCTCGTCGGCAAAAGCGCGAAGCAGCTCGCGCTGCTTGTTGGAGAGATTGGTGGGGACGACCACGCGCAGCTGCACGATCAGTCGACCGCGTGAGCCGCCACCGCCGATGCGCGGCATGCCGAAATTGTTGACGCTGACGGTGTCGCCGTACTGCGTACCGGCGGGGACCGTCACCTTGACGACTTCGTCGGGCATAATGCCCTCGACCTCAATCTCGCAGCCGAGCGCAGCCTGCGCAATCGAGATATCGCTCACCAGTACAGGTCATCACCGTTGCGCTTAAAGCGCTCATGGTCGGCAACGCGCACGTTGACGATCAGGTCGCCCGAGGGCTCGCCGCGAAGGCCTGCCTCGCCAAAGCCGCTCACGCGCAGCTGGCGACCGGTCGAAACGCCGGCGGGAATATCGATGTCGATCTTTTCATGCGAAGGCGTGCGGCCCTGACCGTCGCAGGTCTCGCAGGGATGGTCGATAACCGTGCCCTCGCCGTGGCAGTCAGGGCAAGGCGAAGAGGACTGAACCTGGCCCAGGAACGAGCGCTGGACCGTCGTGACATAGCCCGTGCCGTGGCAGCGGCTGCACTGCTTTTCCTGTGCACCCTCGGCTCTACCGGAGCCGTTGCAATCCTCACAGGGGGCAAGGCGGTCATAGCTGATGGTCTTTTTGCAGCCGAGTGCCGCCTCCTCAAGGGTCACCGAAAGGGAGATGGCCATATCGCGGCCGCGACGACGCTCACGGCGATTTCGGGCGCCACCGCCGGCACCGCCGCCAAAGAACGACGAGAACAAGTCGTCCATGCCCATGCCGCCAAAGATATCGTTGATATCGACGTAGCCGGAGCCACCGGGGCCGTCGGCAGTGCCGTAACGGTCGTAGTTAGCACGCTTCTGCTCATCGGAAAGAACGGAATATGCCTCGTTGAGCTCTTTAAACTTGGCCTCGGCCTCGGGGTCGTCCGAAACGTCCGGGTGTACGGTACGGGCCTTCTTTAGAAACGCGCGCTTAATCGTCCGCGCGTCGGCATCCCTGTCGACGCCAAGTACCTCGTAGTAATCCCTATTTTCCGACACGACCGAATCCTTCCGACTTTCATTATTGTCACAGTGCGTCCTATACCCAAGCAAGGCCGGCCGCAAACAGAGGGTTTGATGTTATTGCATTTGGTACGGCGAAAGCATGGCCCGTTGCGAGCAGCTCGCGAACCAAACCGACACGAGCGCGAACATGAAGCCGTTGGCAAAACCGTTGGCAAACTGCATCGCACCGCGCTTCCACCACAGCAAGCTGCGATGAAGCACGCCGTCCGAAAGCACCATGAACAGGCCCATGGTAAACGGAATAAAGCACATCACGGCAAAGGCAGAGAACACGCCCGAGATGGCCGAGAGTACCAAAAACGGCGCCACGATGCCCATCAGGTAAAAACCGGTACGAGCTTTGCCTTCCAAGCGCTCGGCCTCAACATGGGCGCGGCCCACCAGTCGCCGCCCGCGGCACCGTTGGTGCCAGCATGACCCATGCCGCTAATGCGGACCTCGTCGCCATCGTGCGTGCCGGCAGGAAACTCAATCGTCTGCTCGGAGGTTACGCGAGTACGACCGCTGCCACCGCAATCAGGGCAGGGGTCTGCCACGACCTTACCGGAACCGCCGCACTCGGGGCAGACCGACTGGAACGTGCCCGCACCAAACAGGAAGGACAGGTCGACGTCGATGTGGCCGCGGCCGCCACAGCTTGGCAGGTATGGGCATGCTCGGAGGAGACAGAACCCGAGCCGCCGCAGTGACCACAGGTATCGAAGCGCGTATAGCGGACGGTCTTGCGGGCACCGCCCTTGGCCTCCTTGGCGTCCAGTTTGATATCGACGACCACGTTGGCGCCGTTCTCGGGATTGTAGCAGCCTGGCCGCGACGCTGCTGGCCCCAGGCGCCACCAAAGGGAAAGCCGCCCTCAAAGGGATTGCCATAGCCCGTGTTGCCGGCGTAGCCGCCACCATAGGGCGAAGCTGTAGGAGCACCGGCAAAGGGATTGCTAGAACGCATGGCGTCGTAGCGCGCACGTTTTTGCTCATCCGAAAGCACGGCGTAGGCCTCGGAAACCTCTTTAAACTTTTCCTCGGCATCCGGCTCTTTGTTGACGTCCGGATGGAGCTTGCGGGCCTTTTGCTGGAAGGCCTTCTGTATATCACGCGAGGTAGCGTCCTTGGAGACACCCAGAATCTCGTAATAATCTTTTTCGTTCATCGTCGCCATGCGCGGCAACCTCCTGCTCACAGCAGCGTATATATTCCGGTAATTCTACCCGAGCGGCCTAAGCTAGATCCCAAAACAGCTCGAACAGAACATTTCCATCGAGCCAGCCCAGGTGTGTCGGTGCTAAACGAGCTCGAACATGGCCCGCGACGACATCTGCCGAAGTGAAGGTCCCTCATGGACCCCGAGCGTCTCGGGCACCCAAGTGGCAAGACCTAATTCGAGCGCGCGATCGCAAGCGGCTGTCAGCCCATCGGCCGGGATGACACGAGCCGCGCGAACCAACAGGTCGGACGCGACACCGCGCGTCATGCGACAAGCAAGCATCAGGTCTTCGGCCGCAGCCTCGCGCTGCGAGAGATATTCGGCCTCGAACGCCGTCGCGTCATCGTCACGTTGCACCAGACGCACGCGGTACGCATCGCCTCGAGAAGATACACCGGGGAACAAACCTGCAAGACGGTCGAAATCCTCGGCGTCGAGCATGCCCGCGGCAGAACGACCCAGGCCCAGGTAGCCCCGTCCGGTCCAGTAGGCAATGTTATGGGCGCACTCATGGCCGTCGAGCGCGTAACTCGCCACCTCATACGGGTGATAGCCGGCGGCACCCAGGAGCTCGCGTGCCACGTCCATGCATGCGGCCTGAAAATCCTCATCAGGCTCGAGCGACTCGTCACGGCACGCCATGCGATAAAGGGGCGTCCCCTCCTCGAGCGTGAGCGGGTAGACCGACACATGATGCGGAGCCGCCGCCAGCACGCCAACGAGCGTGCGATTCCAACTCGTTGCGGTTTGCCCGGGAAGTCCGCACATAAGGTCGCACGACACATCAAGCCCAGCGTTCTTGACCGTCGCGATGGCGGCGAGCGCCCGATCGGCATCGTGAATACGGCCGATGGCAGTAAGTTCGATGTTATCGAGCGTTTGCACGCCCAGAGAGACGCGTGTGACACCAACCTTGACAAGTGCAGTAGCAAGCTCGGCGGTCAGCGACTCGGGATTGGCCTCGCAGGTAAACTCAACGGGGGCGCACCACGCACGAATACGCCGCGCCAGCTCCACCAGGCGCTCCCCCGCCAGCGACGGCGTACCGCCGCCAACATAGACGGTGCGGGTCTGGTCAAGGGCACCAGCCTTGCCAAAAGCATCGAGGCGCGCGAACAACTGCTCAAAATAGGCATCGAGCGCAGCGCTCAGGTCGCACGGAGCAAAACTGCGCGAGTCGAAGTCGCAGTAGCGGCACTTTTGGGCACAGAACGGCACGTGCACGTACAGCGCGGTAACGGCCACCCTTAAGCCTCCAGCGGATGAGCAGGCACCGACTTGCCAGCGGCAAGGGCGGCCTCGCAGGCCACCGCATCATGCTCGATCTCATCGACCAGCACCATAAACTCCTCATACGTGGAGCAGCGCACCACATGGGCACGCCAAGCGGCGGCATGGGGCATGCCTTTTAAGTACCAGCTTGCGTACGTACGGGCACGCGACATAAGCGGCAGGAGCTCATGTGTCAGCGTTAGGTGCTCACGCAGGGCGTCCAGGCGCTCGACGGAGCTGCGAACCGGCACCGGTATGCCATCGAGCGCAAGGGCGCGAGCATCGCCAAACACCCACGGGTTCCCGTAGATACCGCGCGCGATAAACACCGCGCTGGCGCCCGAGTTGCGCAGATGCTCCGCGGCATCCTCGGCGGTAAACACGTCGCCCGAACCGATCACGGGAATCTCAACGGCGTCGGCAACCTCATCGACGACCGACCAATCGGCCTGGCCCGTATAGAGCTGCGTGGCGCAGCGGCCATGCACCGCCACCGCGGCGGCACCGGCGCCTTCGAGCATCTGGGCAAACGTCGCGGCATTACGGTCCTCGGCATAAAAGCTTTGCGAATCTTGACGGTCACGGTACATGCGCCGCGCCCACCGCCGCCTCGACGATCTTCTCGGCCAAATCGGGCGTGCGCATGAGCGCCGAGCCCTCGCCCTTGGTAACGACCTTGCGGGCGGGGCATGCCATATTGATATCGATGAGCGACAGGCGATCGCCAACGCGCTCCTCGACGGCGGCGACGGCACTCGCAAACTGATCGGGCTTGGAGCCAAAGAGCTGCACACAAATCTGCTGCTCCTCGTCGGCCGGCAGCACCAGGCGCCACGTTTTGTTGCTGGCATAGGCAAGGCCTGCCACGCTCACCATCTCGCTGTAGGCAAGGTTGGCACCGCGGCGGCGGCACATGATGCGGTAGGCAGGGTCGGTCACGCCCGCCATGGGAGCCATAAGGAACGGTTGCTCGGCATAGGCGCCCAGCAACCGCTCGCTGTATTCGGAAAGCGCCATAGGCCTACTCGTCCACCTTGAGAATCGCCATAAAGGCCTCCTGCGGGACCTCGACCGAGCCGATGGCTTTCATGCGCTTCTTGCCCTCTTTCTGCTTCTCGAGCAGTTTGCGCTTACGCGAAATATCGCCGCCGTAGCACTTGGCAAGCACGTCCTTGCGACGCGCCTTGACGGTGGAGCGGGCAATGATCTTGTTGCCGATAGCACCCTGGATGGGCACCTCAAACAGCTGACGCGGGATGATCTCCTTGAGCTTGTCGCACAGACCGCGGGCCAGGCCATAGGCCTTGTCCTTGTGCACGATAAACGACAGCGCGTCCACCTCATCGCCCGAAAGCAAGATATCGAGCTTCACAAGCTCGGAAGGACGATACTCGTTGAACTCGTAGTCGAGCGAGGCATAGCCTTAGTGCGGCTCTTGAGCTGATCAAAGAAGTCCAAGATGAGCTCGGCAAGCGGCATATCAAAGCGCATCTCGACCGATTTGCTCGTCAGGTGGATCATGTCGGTCGTAACGCCGCGGTGCTCGATGGCGAGCTGCATGACGGCGCCCGTGTACTCAGGCGGCAGATGATCTTTGCCTTGAGGTAGGGTTCCTCGATACGCTCGATGCGCGTGGCCTCGGGAAGGTCCTGCGGGCTGCGGACATCGATCATCTCGCCGTCGGTCTTGTAGACGTGATAGTCGACCGAGGGACTCGTGGCAATGAGGTCCAAGTTGAACTCGCGCTCCAGGCGTTCCTTAACGACTTCCATGTGCAGCAGGCCCAGGAAGCCCACGCGGAAGCCAAAGCCGAGCGCCACCGAGGTCTCGGGCTCCCATACCAACGACGGGTCGTTGACGTGCAGCTTATCGAGCGCGTCACGCAGGTTCTCGTAGTCCTTGTTATCGATCGGGAACAGGCCCGTATAGACCATGGGCTTGGCCTCGCGGTAGCCGGGAAGCGGCTCGGGGCAGGGATTCGACGCCACGTGAGGGTATCGCCCACGCGCACGGCCTCGGGGTCCTTCAGGCCCGTGACCACGTAGCCCACCTCGCCGACCGTCAGCGCATCGACCGGAGTCTCGGCGGGACGCTTGACGCCCACGCCATCGACCAAAAAGTCACCCTTTGCCTGCATCATGCGCAGGGTATCGCCCTTTTTGATGGAACCGTCAAAGATGCGCACCGTGGCGACGACACCACGATACTCGTCGAAGTACGAATCCAGGATGAGTGCCTTGAGCGGCGCGTTCGCATCGCCCTTGGGCGGAGAGATCAAAAAGACAATGGACTCCAGCAGATCGTGGATGCCCTCTCCGGTCTTGCCCGAGACACACACGGCATCATCGGCAGGGATCGCCAAGTCATCCTCGATCTCGGTCTTGACCTCATCGGGATGGGCCGAGGGCAGGTCGATCTTGTTGATGGCCGGCACAATGTCCAGATTGGCGTTCATGGCGAGCGTCGCATTGGAGACGGTCTGCGCCTCGACACCCTGGGTGGCATCGACGACGAGCACCGCGCCCTCGCAGGCGGCCAGCGAACGCGAGACCTCATAGGTAAAGTCCACGTGGCCCGGCGTATCGATGAGGTTGAACTGATACGTCTCGCCGTCGTCGGCGTCATAGGACACGCGGACGGCGTTGGACTTGATCGTGATGCCGCGCTCGCGCTCGATATCCATGGTGTCGAGCAGCTGCGACTCCATGTCGCGCTCGTCGACGGTATGGGTGAGCTCGAGGATACGGTCACTGATCGTGGACTTGCCATGGTCGATGTGCGCAACAATTGAGAAGTTGCGGATGTGGGAAATGTCAATTGAAGTATTCATGCGGACTATCTTACCCGAGCGATACAAAAAATGAAGCCTGTTCCATAAAACAGGCTCCATTTATGCGCGTAATCTGTGTGGTGTGAAATTTACAACTTAGGCGTTGATGCTGTTCACGAGCTTGGCAAGACCGGACTTGCGGTTGGAAGCCTGGTTCTTGTGGATAACATGCTTGGCGGCAGCCATGTCGAGACGCTTGGTGACGGTCTTGAGGGCAGCCTGGGCCTTCTCGGCGTCGCCCTCGGCGACGGCGGACTGGACGTGCTTGGTCAGCGTCTTGAGCTCGGACTTGACAGCCTTGTTACGCATGCGAGCTGCCTCATTGGTGCGGATACGCTTCTTCTGAGACTTGATGTTTGCCACTTCTGGAGTTCCTTTCGAGTTCCTTGCAAAAAATGTATGACACCTCTGAGACACGGTGAGGTCATGCAAGCGCCTACTATAGCACGCTCCCCCTCAAAGGATAGAACGAATTTGTCAAATAGGCAGGTATCATCACGATTTTCTCAAGATGTACGTAATCCAGAGCAAAAGCGCGGTCTGAGAATCGGCCGAACCCTTCAGCGCGAGCTCCACATCGACCGCGCCCTCGAGCGCGGCAACGAGCTCTGCCATCGAAAAGCGACGTGCCAGGTCAGGTGATTCTTGACCTGCCAGGACTGGAGCTTAAGCGTTGCGGCCAGCTCACGACCCTGTCCGCGCGCATCGAGCGCCTTGGCAACGATAAGCTCGCGGATGCGGCCGCACAGCAATGTGTAAGTCCACACGTAGCTCTTGGCGGGCAGTAGATTGAAGAGCTCGAGCGAGCGTCGCATGTCACGGGCCGAGACCGCATTGAGAAAGTCCCAGGGCTGGACTTCGGCCGTGCGCACAATCCAGCGCTCCACATCAGCAAGCTCAATCTGGGGCGCCTCGACCATCTGGGCAAGCTTAGCCAAATCGTTATCGAGCATGCGAGTGTTTTCACCCGAACGCGAGACGAGCTCCTCGGCGGCCGCCGTCGAGATCGACTTGCCGTGCTGCGTCGCCATCTGTTGCACGCGGCGCGGTAACTCCCAGCGCTTGGTGCCGGAGCAATCGATCACGGCCTTCTTGTCGATTTTGGCGATCGCCTTATACAGGCGCGTGTTCTTGGCAAGCGAGTCGGCGATGATGAGGCAGACCGTCGTGGGGCTGGGACTCGCCAGATAGTCGACAAGCGGCTCCGAGACCGCCTTAGCGAGCTTTGAGCAGCCATCAAGGATTACCAAGCGAAACTCGCTGCCCATCGGAAAGGTGTTAAGCGATCCGATAATGGACTCGATATCGGGGTCCTTGGTCATGTCGCGCTCGTCGAGGTTGAACTCGACCATTCCCGACTTTTCCAGACGCGCCTTCATACGCGAGACGGCGTGATCGCGCTTGACGCCGTCGGTACCGACGATCAGATATGCCGGCAGCAGACCGGTTTCGGACATTACGCTCCCCTCCCGCAGGCCTTCGTATTCGTTCCGTGCCATTCTAGCCCAGGGGCCCACCACACGCCATCGACGTCGTCACGGTCGCTGGCATCGCATCGCAAAGCCCTTTGCGGTCGGGCTGATGGTGATATCACCGTGTTCGATGGTGCATGCGAACGCACCGCCCGCTTCCTGAACGGCATCGATGCAGGCATCCGACGGATGACCGTATCGATTCCCCTTGCCGGCGCTCGCGAGGGAAAGCTCGGGTCTCAGGACATCCAGCAACTCACCATCGACTGAAACCTTGGAGCCGTGATGCCCAAGTTTAAGGACATCGATATCCCCCACCTCCTGCACGAATTCCCGTTCTTGGTCGAGCTCGGCATCACCAGTGAGGAGCATACGCAGGCTCTTGCCTTCCTGAACATAAGAGAGTAGCAGGACAAGCGAGTCCTCATTTCCCTCGCCATCTACGGACTCGAACGGCCACATCACGCGGGCACAAAATGAGCCGATGTCGACCGTATCCCCACGGCGCACCTGCCGATACTCAACGCCAGGTCGATTCAATACCTCGGCAGGAGCATCCTCCAACGCATCCGCCGCCACGGCAATCGTTCCGACCGAAAACTGTTCGAGCACGGCAGGTAGACACCCCAGTGATCCTCATCCCAATGCGTCACAAAGACGGCATCGATATGGTGCACGTTATTGCGAACCAACGCCGCTACCACGCGCTCATCGAGCCCGCAGTCGACGAGTGCTAATGCGTCGCCCTGGCGGATAAGAATCGCATCCGCCTGGCCCACATCGAGCACCGTCACCGAAGGCGGAGCGAATCGATCCCAGTAGACGTACGGAATCGCAGCCAAGAGCACCAGGCATGAAAGCCCCACCGCCATAGGACGTGCACGGGGACGCGGCCACCAGACCAACAGAACCGCCAGCAAACACGGCACTAGGTAAATCCACATGCTATCGGGCGGCACACTCACAGATGCACCAGGCACGGCGGCAAACAGCTGCTCGAAGAACAGTGCGCAACGGGCGGCAACCATGGGCACAACGAGCGCCCAAATCCGCAACGGTTCCACGAGCGAAAAGGGAACCAGCACGATCGACACAGCAAGCAGTACGCTCACCACCGGACCGATGACTGCATTTGCCAGCGGAGCAATGAGCGAGAACGTACCGAAGGCAGGAATGGTAATGGGAAGTGTTGCCAGTTGCGAGCACAGCGTGACGGAAAGTATGTTGGCAACGCCCGATGGCACACCCAGCTCACCCAAAGCGTAGGTCGCATAGGGGCAAAAGCACAGAATGGCTAAGACGCTGGCACACGAGAGCTGAAAGCCCATCTCGAACAGCACCGTCGGCCGCAGTAGCACAAAGATGGACATGGTTACGAAGAGTGCCGATGCGCCGTGCCGGCGACGCCCCGCGCCGTTTACGACAAGCGTCGCGAACACCATGCAGCACGCGCGCACGGCCGAGGGAGACGCGCCCGTAAAGGCAGTGTAGCCCACAAGTGCCATCGCCAATATCGCCCGCTGAACACCACGTGAGCAGCGAGTCTTTTGCAATACACCCTCGATTACAAATCCCACGATAGCCAAATGGCTGCCGGAGACGGCTATAAGATGCGCCGTTCCCGTCACCGAAAACCAGTCGCCCGCCGGCTGGGCGCGCAGTTCGGCCGACGACCGCAGACGACACCGGCTATGAGTGCACGCGCCGGGTCGGTCGCAGGCGCGATGGACGCAAGCAGCCCATTTCGCAGCCGAAGCAGCGGTCCCGGAGAGCCCTCATCGGCCGACACAATCCGAACGACTTTAACCTTGCGCACCTCGCCTCGGAGCACGCGCGATCGTCCATACGCATCGTTCTCAAAACGTGAAACGCGACCGATAACACGCACGTACGCCCCGACCTTGAGCTCGCGGTCGCACGATAGGCGAACCGTTGCCAAGTTCTTACCGTCCGCGCGTGCCTCGCAGGTATAGGAATACACGTCGTCGTTTATGGATGGATCGCCCTGCACGATAAACTCGAGGCCGCTTGCCGCTCGACCGTCGAGCGCCTTCGAGGCGCTGAGCGCACCCACAGCCCACCACGCCGAGACGACCGCTCCCGCCACGAGACCGACGGACGCGGCATACAACCACCGCTTCAAAGGGGCAAGCCGCGCACAAGATTGAGCCAGCACAACGAATACCGTCGTCGCAACGGGAATGGCCCATAGCAGCCCGACCGCCGGCGCCTGCTCCCTCAGCAGCGCATCAGCGGCCACGTTGAGCACCGAGGCGCAGCTCATGCACATGCCGGCACACAGGGCCATCGTCCACGGCATCAGGGCCGCGGAGGCATCACATGCTCGCGCTCGGTCGCACTCATACGCAGATGCAATCTTTGATTTTGGCAAGCTTCTTCTCGCCGATTCCCGATACACGCATCAGATCGTCAACCGAGGCAAAAGCACCGTTCTTTGTCCGCTCATCGATAATCGACTGTGCCATGGAGGGACCGATGCCCGAGAGCGTCTGCAGTTCTGCCGCGCTTGCCGTATTGATATTTACTAGGCCTGTTGCGCCACTCACGCCCGATGATGCGAAAGCCCCACCATCAACACCGGCTTCCGCAATGGACGTCTGCTGCTCCCCTACCGTTGGAACGTGAATCTTCTGTCCATCGACGACCTTAGATGCCCGATTGAGCCCCGTAACGTCTGCCTCAGGCGCCAGCCCGCCGGCGGCATCAATCGCCTGAGCCACCCGCGCGCCGTCTTTGAGCCTGTATACACCGGGCGACACAACAGCGCCATCAACATCGACATAGACTTCTGCCGCGGCAGACGCCTTAGACGAAGAGCCTTCGGATGTCTTTCCGCTCGAGCATCGCCGGATCCCGCTCCACCAACGAGTCTGAACCGTCAGTGCGCTCAAACGACACGCCGCCGGCACCGCCGCCAAGGTTCGCCATCGCCAAGCCGCTCGCCATCGCAATGACGACCAGTATCGCCACGACCACCGCCTTATGACCGAACAGCTTGTCCGCCAAGCGGTCCATCTTTTTGACCCGTTCGTGTTGTTCGCGCTGCGCCATAGCAAAACCTCCCAACACCATCGTGTCAGGAAAGGAACTCCGCAACAGCTACGCTCCAAAACCGGTTTTAGCGGTCAAACCAAAAACCGACCAAAACCTTGCACAAATCTGTCCATTTATTCAGGCACACGTCAGCAAATGAACACTTAGCCGCAAAATGCCCAGATAGCAAAAGACCGACGATGCAGGCGCATCGTCGGTCTATGCACAAATTTACTCGTGATCTTGGTAAATCTCACGCGGAGCAAGCTCCGAATGTTTGCGTTTTAAGGTCTTGGGGGCCTTATACGTGTTGCTCTCGAAGTCGATGTACTCGGTCTGTTTGAGCAGGCGCTCGATCATCTCCTCGTGATCGAACAACTCCCAGGCCTCATGCACGGCATCGAGTTTAGCGTGCGTCTCGGGACGGCGCGGCATAAATAGCGTGCAGCAGTCGGGAGCGGCCTCAGTCGAGATATCGAACGTGCCGATCTCCTCGGCGCGCGCGATGATCTCCTGCTTGTCCGAACCGATGAGAGGACGGAACACGGGGATCTTCACGGCCTCGTTGACGGCATGATGTTCTCAAGCGTTTGGGAGGCAACCTGCCAAGTGATTCGCCCGTAACGATAGCCTTGGCACCCTCGATGTGTGCAATGCGCTCGGCAACCGAATACATAATGCGGCGATACATAATCACGCGCAGGTTGCTGGGACAGGTGACCGAAATCTCACGCTGGCAGTCGCCAAACGGCACCACGTACAGGCGGCCGATCTGGACACCCGGCTCAAGCGCACGGATGATGTCCTGCACCAAATACTCGCTCGTATCGGGCGTCTGCGGACGACCGGAGAAATGTACCGGCACGCACACCGCGCCGCGACGCGCGAGCATCCAGGTCGCCACCGGAGAATCGATACCCGACGACAACAGCGTCACGACCTTGCCGGCAGAACCCACCGGCAGACCGCCCACGCCACGCTCGGAGCGCGCATACACGTAGACGCTACCCTGGACCACCAGTACGTGCACCATCGCATCGGGGTCGTGCATTTGAACCTTTTTATCGGGGAAGGCCTCGCACAGTACCTCACCCACCTGACGATTGATATCAATCGAGGTGAGCTCATAGTCGGTATTGGAGCGCTTGGCGTGCACCTTAAACGAATCGAAAGGACCAAACTCGCGCAGCGCCTTGACGGCGGCGGCACAGTACTCCTGCGGGTCGCGGTTAGTGTGATACGCCAAAGATACACGGGCAACGCGGGAACGGTGCGAATGACACGCGCCGCCTCATCGGCTGATGCTCGTTAAAGGTCACGAGGATATAACCGGAAATTCGAGACACGGCATTCACGGAAAAGGCGGCCAAGCGCCTTGATGTTATCCATGAGGATATGCTCAAAATGTGCGCGGTTCTTACCCTTCAGTCCAACCTCGTGATAGTGGACCAGGCAGACGCGAGCCGCCATTTAGGCTTCAGCAACCTTGTGGCCGAGCGCCTTCTCGTAACGGGCCTCGTCGTAAGAGATGTCGCCGTCGACAATCTCGTCCATAGCCATCGAGATGGTATCGGCACCGGAAAGCCCGATGGTGATGTCATCGACATCCTGGACGGCAAGCACGCGGTTGTGCTGGCCACGCAGCATGCTATTGATGTCGCGGGCGCGCTTGGAGGCAAGCGAAGCGAGCAGGAAGCGGTTGTGATCGGTCTTCTCCAGAAGATCGTCAATGCAAGGCTTTACAACGGACACGGACCTCAGTTCCTTTCATGCATATCGAGAACGCGAACGAGTTCATCGGTCGCGCGGTCGAGATCGTCATTAACCACGACGTCGTCGTAGCGGTCGGCAAGGGCAAGCTCATCGGCGGCGTTTGCCATACGCAGCTCAATCGTCTCGGGCGTCTCGGTACCGCGACCGACTAAACGCTCGCGGAGCACCTCAAGCGAAGGCGGCTTGATAAAGATCAGCACGGCCTCGGGGAAACGCTCCTTCACCTGCAGGGCGCCCTGGACATCGATCTCCAAAATCAGAGACGCGCCCGAGGCGAGCTTGGATGTGACCTCGCTCACCAACGTGCCGTAGCAGTTACCGTGGACCTCGGCCCACTCAACAAACTCGCCGTTTGCCACGCGGCGGTCGAACTCCTCGCGCGTCAGAAAAAAGTAGTTGACGCCGTCGACCTCACCTTTGCGTGGTGCTCGCGTGGTAGCCGAAACCGTCAGGCCCAGGTTCGAGCGGCGCTCGCGCACACGAGTGACGAGCGTACCCTTGCCTGCGCCTGACGGTCCAGAAATCACAAAGAGCTTGGAATCCTGAGCGCTCACTTATTTGGTCAGCTGCTCGAGGAGCTGCTCGCGCTGACGGACGCCGAGGCCCTGGACGCGACGGGTAGCGGAGATACCGAGCTCCTCCATGATCTTGGCGGCCTTGGCCTTGCCATAACCAGGGAGAGACTCGATGAGGGTGGAAACCTTCATGCGGGAAGCGATGGGGTCATCGGAGTTGAGCACGGACTCAAGGGACTTCTCGCCCTTCTTGATCTGCTCGCGAAGCTCAGCGCGGGCGTGACGTGCGGCAGCAGCCTTCTCAAGAGCCTGCTTGCGCTGCTCATCGGTAAGCTGAGGGAGTGCCATTCGTACCTCCAAGTAGTTGGGTTATATCTGATTCAATAATTGGCATTTTAGCACGTAGAACGTACAAAATGCCCAATCGCGGCTCCATAGGTTAGACGATACCCGCAAAAAGTGCAATATACTGCGCCCAAAGTTAAGCCCCTGACCTGCGATTCCACACAAAGGATGGGAAAGTTTACGCAGGCACAGGGGCTATTTTGTGCTAATGAAACCCAAAAGTGGTGACTTAGGGGAATCTTTTACGCGACGTTTTCGACCAGCTCAGCGACGATGGCGTCAAAGGCGGCAACCGGATCGTCGGCACCGGTGATGGGACGGCCCACCACAATGTGGCTTGCGCCACGCTCGATAGCCTGGGAAGGCGTCGCCACGCGGGACTGGTCACCTAAGGCGGCACCCACCGGACGCACACCCGGAGTCACGATCAGGCATCAGGCCCAGCAGCTCACGCATGTCGTGAGCCTCCATCGGCGAGCACACGATGCCATCGATGCCGTTGGCCTGAGCGAGCTTTGCCAGGCGGGCGGCCTCCTCGGCCACGGGCGACTCGACGCCGATCTCGCTCAAGGCATCCTGATTCATGCTCGTGAGCACGGTGATGGCGACGAGCTTGGCGCGGTCCTCGCGCGCCTCCTCCGGCACCCTCGCGGCAGGCAGCGAGCATGGCGCCCGAACCAAGCCGTGAACCGAGAGCAGGTCGGCACCGGCAAGCGAGGCCGAACGGGCGGCACCGCGAACCTGATGCGGAATATCATGGAACTTAAGGTCAAGGAAGACCTTAAAGCCCAGGTCCTTAAAGGTCTTGACGATCTCGGGGCCCTCAGCGTAATAGAGCGTCATGCCAACCTTGAGCCAGGCGGCATGGCCCGAAAGCTCGTGGGCGAGCTCGAGCGAACGTTCACGATCGCAGTCGAGGGCGACGATTACGCGGTCGCGGGCATCGGTCTCTAGCATTCGAAAGCACCTACCAGCTCGTTGATGTCCTTTACGCCCTGGGACTCGGCCCAGGCCTCGAGCTCATGCGCGATCTTGAGCGAAGCGCACGGATCGACGAAGTTGGCCATGCCGACCGACACGCAGGTGGCACCGGCCAGGATAAACTCAGCCGCATCCTCACCGGTCATGACACCGCCGACACCGTTGATGGGGATATCGACGGCCTGGGCAACCTCCCAGACCATGCGCACGGCGATGTGGTGGCACAGCGGGCCCGAAAGGCCGCCCTTGGGCTTGGCCACGCGGGACTTGCGGGTATGGACGTCGATGGCCATGCCCTGAATGGAGTTGATGACCGAAAGGCCGTCGGCGCCGGCAGCCTCGAGGGCTTGGCGATCTCGGCGACGTTGACCGGCGCCATCTTCACGAACAGCGGCTTATCGGTCACCTTGCGGCAGGCAGCCATAACGGAAGAGGCGCCCTCGGGCGTGGAGCCCATGGCGGCACCGCCGGCGGCGATATTGGGGCAGCTCACGTTGATCTCGTAGCCGGCAGCCAGGGGCACAGCTCGACATACATCTCGAGTGCGCGGACAAACTCGTCAACGGAGTGGCCGGCAACCTGACAGATGACCTGGCAGCCGTCCTTGGAGAGCTGCTCGAGCCACGGACCGGACTCGCGAGCAAAGGCGGCCACGCCGGGGTTCTGAAGGCCCACGGAGTTGATCATACCGCCGGGGATCTCGGCCATGCGGGGCGCGGGGTTACCGGGCCAGGGCTCGGCTGCGCAACCCTTGGTGGTGATGGCGCCCAGTTGGGAAACATCAAAGAAGTTCTGGAACTGCCAGCCGTAGCCAAAGGTACCGGCTGCGGTGTTGATGGGGTTTTGCATCTTGACGCCGCCGAAATCGACGGCCATGTTCACGGTACCCACTAGAAGACCACCACCTTGGAAGCATCGAACACGGGGCCGCACATGCAAGCGCCCTTCATACCGTCGACCGTCTCGACATTGCAGGTGTTGCAGGCGCCAAAGCCACAGCTCATCATGCGCTCAAGCGACACCTCGCAGTACGCACCGGCCTCGGCGGCAGCGGCGGCGACTTTCTTCATCATGACAGCGGGGCCGCAGCTGGCGACGTAGTCGTAGCCGCCCTCTCCAAGCAGCTCGGCTGCCGGTCGGTGCAAAAAACCGTGCGTGCCGAGCGAACCGTCGTCGGTGCACACGTTAACCGTGGCGCCCAGCGCGCGGAACTCATCGACACCCACGGCCTTGGAAGCGGTGCCAAAGCCCAGGCACACGTCCACATCAACACCCTGCTCGGCAAGCATGCCGGCAAGACACAGCACAGGCGGAACGCGATGCCACCGGCGACGAGCAGTCGCCTTCCGTGGTGCCCTCGG
>ENA-OQEB01000229-OQEB01000229.1-human-gut-metagenome-genome-assembly--contig:-NODE-229-length-23753-cov-2.116440_pt1 | contig 23753 bp, 25 predicted proteins | sample MGYA00242787_ERZ504619 | MGnify/ENA primary metagenome ERZ504619 (study PRJEB26092, sample SAMD00036317) | human gut metagenome | host: Homo sapiens | study: EMG produced TPA metagenomics assembly of... | reverse complement strand
AGAGACGGGAATATTCTTGCGAGAGGCTGTAAATACTGCCCGATTGTCAAAACAGAAACACCCGCCTGCAAAACATCATCCATTAATTCAAGCACCTCATCCTCAGTCTCCCCCAGTCCGACCATGATACCAGTCTTGGCTACCACACCCCGCTCAGCGATTCGTCGCAAAACGGATAAGCTCACGTCATACTTAGCGGCGCTACGCACTTGCGGACTGATACGGCGTACAGTCTCCATATTATGGGAGATAATCTCAGGCGCCGCATCCACGACCTGATCAACCAGATCCAATCGTCCTTGAAAATCCGGGATTAAGACTTCCACGGTCGTTTGAGGATTCACCTCTTTGATCGTACGGATCGTATTTACCCAATGAGAAGCGCCTAAGTCTGGTAAGTCATCACGATCAACGGACGTGATCACCGCATGCTTGAGATTCATTAAACGGATGCTCTCCGCTACATTCGCAGGCTCTTTCGGTCCAACGGAAGAGGTTTACCCGTTAGCGTATTACAAAAACGACAAGAGCGAGTACAGATCTCACCACCGATCATGAATGTAGCTGTTCCCCGGCTCCAACATTCACCCATATTCGGGCATTTACCACTTGTGCATATTGTGTGAAGGCAATGAGATTCAACAATACTTTTTTGTCTTCGTGAATTGCTCATTTCCGCCAAGCCGGATCTTCAACCAATCCGGCTTTCTTAAATGCTGCGCCATGTCTTACAAATTATTGAATAAATAATTAGCCATCTTCGTATACAAATGGTAACGGGTATTACCACCATATATGCTATGATTCCGATCTTTATAAACATGCATATCGAACTGCTTATTGGCTTGAACCAAAGCCTCGGCATATTCCATTGTTTGCATAAAATGAACATTATCATCGGCGGTTCCATGAACCAGCAATAACTTGCCTTGTAAGTCTTTCACCCGGCGTAACGGAGAGGTAGCCGCATAGCCCTCGAAATTCTCTTGCGGGGTACGCATGAAACGCTCCGTATAAACGGAGTCATAATATTTCCAGTCCGTCGGAGGAGCTACAGCGATACCCACCTTAAACGTTCCGTTTCCGGTACTCAAGGCCATCAACGTGTTATAACCTCCGAAACTCCAACCCCAGATCGCGATACGATCCTTATCGATATAAGGTAACTTGCCTAACGCTTGCGCAGCCTCCACTTGGTCTCTGGATTCCAGCTCGCCCATTCTCAAATAAGTACATTTACGGAATGCCTCACCACGGGCACCGGTTCCACGACCATCCACACATACCACGATAATACCATTTGAGCCAGATATTGCTCCCAATCGAAACCGTATTGATCCAATACTTGCTGGGAGTTAGGGCCACTATATTGCGTCATCATCACCGGATATTTCTTCGACGGGTCAAAATCAGCGGGTTTTACGATCCAACGTTGAACTCATAGTCCGAGGCCGTATGTACCTTCATGAACTCCTTCTTGGCAAAAGCATATTCCTTCAGTTTACTCTTCAACGCAGCGTTATCTTGCAGGACACGTAGTTCCTTTTTGGTCTTCGTCTCATTCACTGTAATCTTCGCCGGGGTATTCGCGTTGGAATAGGTATTCACGAAATAAGCGAAATTGTCACTAAAGACCGCCTTGTTCATACCCTCTTCCGTGGAGAGTTTTGTCTTCACGCCTTTCGCGTCGATCTTATAGATAGAGCGGCGGATCGGGCTTTCCTCGCAGACTCGTAATAGAAAGTCTTCGTATTCTCATCCACGCCCAAGAACTTCGTGACATCCCAGTTCCCTTGAGTTACCTGACGTTGCATAACACCTGTCGGGGAATACAAATAAATATGGGAATAGCCATCTTGTTCGCTCACATAGGTAAACCCATTGTTCAAGAACTGGATGGAAGTCAACCAATCAGAATCCACGTAGCATTTATTTTCCTCACGCAAGATCAAACGGAACACACCGCTCTTCGGATTTGCATAATACATATTGAATACATTCTGCTGGCGGTTCAATGTCATGATAGCCAACTGATCCGGATTCTGCGTGAAAGTAATGCGGGGAATATAGAAGTCGCCTTCTACCGGGACCTTCATCTCTTTCGTGTCTTTGGTGACTACGCTATAAGAATGTACGGAGACCTTTGAATTCTTCTGCCCGGCCTCGGATATTTATATTCGTAATACCCCGGATAAAGTCCCTCACCATACATCTGCATAGAATATTCGGGCACCTCGGACTCGTCAAAACGGACAAAGGCCAGATACTCGCTATCGGGAGACCACGCCATTAGATTTGTCACCGCGAATTCTTCCTCATACACCCAATCCGTGATACCATTCAATATCTTATTCAACTCACCGTCCTTGGTAACTTGTACCTCGGTATCAAAATCAAACTTACGTATCCAAATATTATTATCCCGTACATAAGCGCACATACGACCATCCGGCGAGAATGTCGGGATCATTTGCTTACCCTTGGCATCGGAAATAGGCTTCACATAATTACGACGTACGTCATAATCATAAACCACAGCTTGGTAGAGCGACGATAAATAGACTCCGTATCCCTCCAAACCAAGATATGATGCCCGGTGCTGCTGATTGTATATCCATCAAAATCCGTAAAGGTACATTCACGAGCTTTACGGGCATTAAACAATGTATCCACAGGATTTCCCGTACGATAGGAATATTTAATGATCATACTCTTATCGGCGTTCATGGCTGTGTAGTGTTCTCCATCCGGCAGGGATCGCATCTCTCCGATAGCCGTCACTTGACGAAATTTCCCATCGGTTATTTCTTTTAAGTTCAACATGCTTGCTTCCGGTTTGTGCGGCCACACTTCCGAATACGGCCAACGAAAGCAATAAACTAAAACCTAATCGTTTCATTTATACTCTTTATTTCAGATTGAAACGCGAAGTTAGCATAAAAAAGTGATTCAAATTGCGAGAAATCGTATCTTTGTCTTATGAAAAAACTAAACGATATTATGAATTTGGGGATTTTCTACGGGATCTATTCAAATTCAAGGTTCAGAAGATTTCCATAAACGCAGGCTTCACCTGCCCGAACCGAGACGGGTCTAAAGGATGGGGCGGTTGCACCTATTGTAATAACCAAACATTCAGTCCAGAATACTGTCATACGGAGAAAAGCGTTACCGAGCAATTAGAGGAAGGCGTACGTTTTTTTTTCCCGCAAATATCCGGATATGCGGTATCTGGCCTACTTCCAAGCCTACACGAATACATACGACCGATTAGACTCTCTTATTCTCAAATATGAGGAAGCGCTTGCCTATCCCGGAGTAGAAGGATTGATTGTCGCACTCGTCCGGACTGTATGCCGGAAGGTTTATTGGATTATTTTGCGGAGCTTTCCCAGCGAAAATTCGTCATGATTGAATATGGATTGGAAAGTACGCTTGATAAGACCTTAGTCCGCATAAACAGAGGGCATACCCATGAAGAATCGGAATCCGCTATCCGTCGTACGGCGGCAAAAGGTATTTACACCGGGGCACACCTGATACTCGGACTACCGGGAGAAAGTAGGGATGAAACATTACACCATGCGGATGTCTTATCACGCCTCCCGATCACGACACTTAAACTGCACCAATTGCAGCTAATCAAGAATACCCGCATGGCGAAAGAGTTCAAGGAAGATCCTTCTGATTTCCATTTATATACGGCTGATGAATATATCGAATTAGTGATTGACTTCATAGAACGACTGAACCCCTCTATCGTAGTAGAGAGGTTCGTATCACAATCCCCCAAAGAGCTACTGATCGCACCGGATTGGGGTTTAAAGAATTTCGAATTTACCGCTAAGGTAAATAAGCGGATCGAGGAAAGAGATACACGGCAAGGACGACTATTTCAAGTCTAAGGCGACATCACCATAAAAGGTAATAGCCTGTTTATTCACGGGTGTCACATTGATTGTCACCGAGCCATTCGGATAGACTTCCACCCGAAACATGTATACATCCTCTTTGGTCTTTACACGGAACTTGATTTCGGAACTACCTTTCTTTTCAGAGGTTTGCTCCTTCTCTGTCGCCACTTCTTTAAACGTCAAGCCCTCTCCACCACCATAAGGAGCAGAGTAAGCACGTCCAAAGTAAGGAAGATAAGACAGGATCGAGTCACCATGTATTTCCAATGAGTAGGGGGAAGTAAGATTGACGGATCTCCCGGCCATCGGTACGGCACGATCCACATCGATCTTAATACGACCGCTATCCACGATCTCCCTCACTACTCTCTCTTTTTGCTCCTTCCGCTCTTGCTTACTTTGAGCAAAAAGGATTGCCCTGCACAAAAAAGGACAATCCCTAAAAATCCAACTAACCTTGTTAATCTCATAACCTTAATAAACTAAACACACTATTAATCACTCTATATAGTAAAGACAATCCTTCGGGTGAATAGTTTAATCTAAAAAGGTCAAATTAAGGCTGTTTATATTTCATTATCATATTAACGCAAATTATCCAAGATATAATCCTGTACGGTAAAATCTTTCCGTACGATCGTATCACCGGGAACACGTTCGTCTGTCGTGATCGCTAAATTCTCATCGCCTAAGACTTGACGGCTCAAGAAGCTCATGATATCGTATTGGTTCCGGGACATAGGGAGCCCAGAGATCTCATGCCCCGCATTCTCTACCTTATAAAAATAATAAGGAAGCTTGAAGATTTTCCAGACTTTTCGCTACAGCGGATGATCCCCATAAACCGCCGAGGTTCTCCATAGCGGCTTGTTCAAAAGGAACGGTTTTATCCGCATCGCCATGGAATAGCATAATCGGACAAGGCATCTTTTCCCAATGTGGAGGAAGCACACCAGAGACCGCACCGGCATATGAGATCACACCGGCATAGTTGAAACCTGCCGGTAGCCTTTTCGCCAACTCATGTCCGTTACATAAATCATACTCTGCCTGCAATACCGTAATCGCCCCGGCACTCGAACCGCTCGCTACGATCTGCTCCACATCGATGTTCCAATCCGAGCTTTGGTTGATCACAAAACCGGTAGCATCATAAAAATCCTCTACCGCCGTATCGATCGCATGCTGCAAGGCCGCGATAAAGTCCATCGGAGAAGAGACTTTAGAAGGATCCAGATTCTTCAAGGTGGTACGATAATCCGTAGAAACGACCACAAATCCGTTTCGGGCGAGGAACTCGAAATAGGGAATATATCCTTTATCCGCCTTATCTCCCCCTTTAAACCCACCGCCAAAAGCAAAAATCATCACAGGCTTTTTTAAGGCGGGCGATATAGAAGGCAACTCATACTTGTCCAAGGACAATGTATCTGTCCCTTTTATAGAGAATACGAAATTCTCTTTCTGAACTTCCACATTCGCCACAGGTTTAGGCTGCGTACAAGCGAACGAGCAGACGATCCATAAAGCAAATAGCGAATACACCCAATTTCTGTTCATCTTATTTTCGTATTAGAGGTTATTTTGTTCCTTCCTTCAAACCATCCAAGAACTTATCCACTTTCTTGGCAGCGTCTTTCACGCCCGCTTTCATTTTCAATCCGGCGTATGTCGCTTGCAATTTAATGATCTCGCTTTCTCATCAGCGTTTAACTCTTCCTCGAACTTGGCGTAAAGATTCGTGGATAGATCCGAGAATTTCAGATCCGCCTTCTTCCAGTCCTTATCGGTATAATCAGCGGCCTCCATTTCCACCTTATCTACAAAATCACTAAACTCCTTCACATATGAATCCTTTGATTGGCAGGCGCTCAAAGCGAACATAACCAATAACATGAATAGTACTTTCTTCATCTTTTAATTAAAAATTAATTTGTTATACAACACAAATATATGCAAAAAGGTTAAACCCTTGTATATGTCGTATAACTTTACGTAATTTGCTATCCTATTTTCTTAATCAGATTAATAAATTTATGGAGAAAAAACATCAGTACCGAGGATTAACCAAACAAGAAGTAGAAGAGAGCAGGCGCCTTCACGGCGAGAATGTACTTACCCCGCCCCAGAAAGCTTCGTTATGGAGCCAATTCTTGGAGAAATTCGAAGATCCTATTATTCGTATATTATTAGTGGCATGGCTCTTGTCCATGATAATCGCTGGCGTACATTGCTGGGGACCTGAGGCGAAAGGTTTTACGGCCTTCTTGGAGCCGATCGGCATTTTCTTCGCTATCATGCTTGCCAGTTGCGTGGGCTTTTTCTTCGAGGTGAAAGCGAACAAGGCATTCGATATCTTGAATACAGTCAATGATGATATTTTAGTGAAGGTAATCCGTGACGGGAATATCTGCCAAATACCGAAAAAAGAGGTCGTCGTAGGCGATATCGTTGTTTTGGAGACAGGTGAGGAAATTCCCGCAGATGGACATTTGCTTGAAGCCATTTCCCTACAGATCAACGAATCCACACTAACCGGTGAACCGATTATTAGCAAGACAACAAACGAGGCGGATTTCGATACGGAAGCGACTTATCCGTCCAATGTAGTCATGCGAGGAACGACGGTCGTGGACGGACATGGCGTCATGCAAGTGGAAAAAGTGGGTGATGCTACCGGATACGGTAAGGTCTACGAAGGCTCGCAAATCGAGAGCGATGTAGAGACTCCCTTACAGATCCAATTGAAAGGTTTGGCCGGAGTGATCAGCAAAGCCGGATATACGATCGCCGGAGTGACGTTCATCGCCTTGACCGTAAAATTCCTTTTATCGGATAGCTTCCCCGGGATGCCGGCGATGGACATCATCGCCCATATCCTCAACTACTTTATGGTAGCGGTTACGTTGATCGTGGTATCCGTTCCGGAAGGATTACCGATGAGTGTCACGCTAAGTTTGGCCCTCAGCATGAACCGTATGTTGAAGACGAATAATCTTGTCCGCAAAATGCATGCCTGCGAGACCATGGGAGCAACTACCGTAATTTGTACGGACAAAACCGGAACGTTGACACAGAATCAAATGCAAGTCTACCAAACGAATTTCTACAACCTGAAAGAACAAAAGCTTGGGGAGGATGAGTTAAGTAACCTGATCAAAGAAGGTATCTCCACGAACTCCACGGCATTCCTCGATTTCTCGGAAGAAAAGGTAAAAACCCTTGGAAACCCGACGGAGGCCGCCCTTTTACTCTGGTTGAACGGACAACACCAAAATTATCTGGAATTAAGAGAGAACGCTACGATCCTAGATCAATTGACCTTCTCTACGGAACGGAAATATATGGCTACAATCGTACAATCACCGTTACTCGGCAAGAAGGTACTTTACGTGAAAGGTGCTCCCGAAATCGTACTGGCCAAAAGTAACCGGGTGGCGATAGACGGAACTTGCAAACCGGTGGCGGAATGTAAAGCCGGCATCGAAAAACAATTATTGGATTACCAGAACCAAGCGATGCGTACGCTTGGCTTCGCTTACCAAATTATCGAGGATGGAAAGGATGAGACTTTCTTCGTAGAGGGTCGTTTGCATGATACGGATTTAACGTATTTAGGTATTGTAGCGATCTCCGATCCGGTACGTGCGGACGTGCCGCCCGCTGTTCAAAGTTGCTTGAACGCAGGTATCAACGTGAAGATCGTTACGGGAGATACACCGGGTACGGCCAAAGAAATCGGACGGCAGATCGGTACGTGGAAAACGGATGATAGCGACAGGAACATTATAACAGGTCCCGCATTCGAGGCGCTTAGCGACCAAGAGCCTTGGAGCGTGTCTTAGACTTGAAGATCATGTGTCGTGCCCGCCTACGGACAAACAGCGTTTGGTACAATTATTACAGCAAAAAGGCGCTGTGGTAGCGGTTACCGGCGACGGGACAAACGATGCCCCAGCCTTGAAAGCTGCTCAAGTCGGCCTCTCCATGGGAGACGGTACTTCCGTCGCCAAGGAAGCCAGCGACATCACGATTATCGATAACTCGTTCAGTAGCATTACCCGTGCGGTGATGTGGGGACGTTCCTTGTACCGGAATATCCAGAAATTCCTGTTATTCCAATTGACCATCAATGTTGCCGCTTGTCTGATCGTATTATTAGGTTCCTTATTAGGTACGGAATCACCTTTGACCATCACGCAGATGTTATGGGTAAACTTGATCATGGATACATTCGCAGCCGGAGCATTGGCCTCTCTCCCACCGAATGAACGAGTGATGAAAGATAAACCTCGCCGGAGCGGTAAGGATGGAGATTTCATTATCACTCGCCCGATGGCTTACAATATTTTCGGTGTCGGATTCGCATTTGTCGTAATCTTGATGGGCTTGTTGTTCTATTTCCATGCGCAAGACGGCTTAACGCCACACGACTTATCATGGTTCTTCAGCTTCTTCGTGATGCTACAGTTCTGGAATATGTTTAACGCGAAGGCTTTTATGGAAGGACGTTCCGCTTTCGCCAATTTAAAGGATAGTAAAAGTTTCTTGCTAGTTGCATTACTGATTTTGATCGGTCAATACCTGATCGTCACTTTTGGAGGCGAGATGTTTAGCGTAATACCTTTGTCCTTGAGAGATTGGGCGATTATTATCGGATCTTCCTCTCTAGTTTTATGGATCGGTGAGTTATTCAGGTTATCCAAAAGATAAATATATATTGTACAACTTGTAGAGACGGGACACGCTCCGTCTCTACAACTGAAAATAGTACACCTATATAATATATCAACCTAGCTATAAATAGCTATTTCCTTATTCCATTTCGTTTTTTAACTTCGCATCCCAAATTATTTAAATCATGGAACATCTATTAGAATTAGCGAAAAGAAACCAAGAAAGAGCTTGGGAAGTGATCCGGCAAACCGACATTATAAATATCTGGAAATCTGTCGGGGCGGAAATAAACTTAGTAGGCTCCTTAAATATGGGACTACTCATGAAACATAAGGATATCGACTTCCATATTTACACCTCTCCCTTCCGTATATCCGACAGCTTCCAAGCGATGGCCCGGCTAGCGGAGAACCCGCTCATTAAACGAATCGAATACGGAAACTCGCTCGATACGGAAGAACGATGTGTAGAATGGCACGCATGTTCCAAGATCCGAATAACGAACTCTGGCAAATTGATATGATCCATATCGTAAAAGGTTCCCGTTATGACGGTTATTTCGAGAAAATGGCCGAACGTATAACCGCCGTACTGACTGACGAGACTCGACAGGCCATCTTAAAACTGAAATATGAGACACCGGATACAGCGAAAATCATGGGCGTGGAATATTACCAAGCAGTCATTCAAGACGGCGTGCGTACGTATGCAGAATTAGAGGACTGGAAAAAACAACATCCAGTCACAGGCGTTATCGAATGGATTCCATAAGAACATTATTGACCAAACCGTGAAGAATCGATCTCTTTCTTATTCTTCCGGTTCATCTTGCCCAATGTATACTTTAAAGTGAGCGATACTGAACGAGTATCCGAATAGATCGTCATATCACTCTTCTGGCTGGGATAATCAATATGCGTTTTCGCACGTAAGCCCTTTAACAAATCCTCACCTCGCAGCATTACACTTAACTTTTTCGGTATCGGATTCCAGACAAGCCCTGCCGATACATTATAATTACCATCCACATCATAGATACCTTGTATCGAAGGCGCACTATAGCGAGCATTCACTTCCAGCGATAAGTTCTTCTTCTTTAATAAAGTAAACGTATTGAACAACATCAACTGCCCGAATAACTTTTTCCGATCAAACGAAATATCGATAAACACTCCCTCATCTTGAATTAAGAAGCCCGATGCCACGAACCGTGAGCTAACCACCCCACCGATCCGAAACGGGATAACTGCCATCGCCCCGAAAGTATTATGCTTATCGAAATTAACCGATTGGTAATAGGCTCTCAACGCTTTCGTATCTTGATAATACAATTGGCGAATATAATTCACATGATGATTGGCAAATAGTCCAAAAACATATTTCTTTTTCAAGATATAATTAGCCCTAGCCATATAAATACGTTCCGGTTCCAAATAAGGATTTCCCCGTACCTGACTATACACATTCAAATAAGAAACATTCGAGCTCATGGCCCAATACGCCGGATACTTCTTATCGCTGGAAAATTGACTTGAAGCATATTCGATGGATCGATCGTATAACTCAAGTTCAATTGTGGATAGAGATTTACCCCAGACCATAAGGTCCACTTCCGGCCCGCCGAATCAATCACCGCCTTATTATACTCCGCCGAAAGAGAAGCGCTCAACACCAGTTTCTTGCCAAAACGCTTAGAGAAACCGGCATACAATCCCGCCGTATACTCTTTTTCTTTTTGGGCAAACGTAGCTGACAGATCCTCCTGTTTATCTTGGTAGGTAAAGGAGCTATTATCCGTAAAGGATAACTGCACATTCGTGCCCGCGTTAATTTTCCATCCTTTTCCAAATACCCGTTCGTAGTTGACGAATACATTCGCCAAATGGATATTTTGCCGGGAGGTAGCCTCCACCTCTTGTTTCGTATCGGGATAATCCGAGATCATATATTGATCCCTGCGATCCTTATAATAGGTATAATCCACCCCTGCGCTCAAGTTCTTGGAATGTGCATAATTCAATCGTACATTTTGAAGATTCTTCGGGCCCGATAACTTATTATTACTTTCCGCATTCTCAATACCCACAAATAGAGTGTTCGAATATCGTTTGGAATTAGAATCCGTTATCTTGGCATAATAAGAAATATCCACCTCACGCCCCTTATCCATAAACCAATTGGCACTCGCCCAATCGTATGGTTCATAGAACGACCTACCGCCGTATTTTCTTGCAGGATCTCATAAGGGCGATCCTTCACGATAGGATAGGCGTTCATATCCTCGGTTGAACGGGAATGGTTATAATTAGCGGAATAAGATAGATCCAGACTATATTTCTTTTTGGAGTAGGATAAATTCACTAATCCGGTTGGCGAGAAGTAGAAAGCTTGCTTTCCGGTCAAAGAGATATCGGCACTTAAATCCTCATTCACTTTCTTCTCCATAATGATATTTATACTACCTCCTTTTACGCCATATTTTGGAGGAGAGCTATACAAAAGCTCTAGACTCTTTACTTTGCTGGCCGAGGTAGATTTCAGAAGCTCTACAATCTGGGACAATGACATTGAGCTTCTACGTCCGTTAATAATAATGTTCGTAGCAGGGACGCCGATGATACTAACGTTGTCCCCTTCTTTCACCAATCCGGGAATCTCTCCTAAAATATCAAATGCAGTATTCACCGGTTTGGCCATGATCAAGTTAGGCACGTCGAAAGATAAGGCATCGTCCGTAACCGTAACCAAAGGACGCTCGGAAGTAACGTAGACATCCGGCAATTTTACCGTAATACTATCTTTCACCAAGATAACAGAATCCTTAGTCTGTGCATTTACAGCGACAAGAACATTCAGAAGCAACAAGAAAGGAACAATGGCAGTCTTCATAATATCAAGATTATGTTTATAATCCGCCAAATTAAAAAGAAAAAAGGAGATAAGCAACGAAACTATCGAATATTTACGAACAAATCGTATACATATTCAAAATAAAGCAATTACACCACACCTACTTATACTATTAACCCGTTGGCGGAATTAAGTAACCGTGCCAAATCTTATAAAGATAAAAGTCAGATCAAACAATGATGACCTTTAGTCTGATAATATTCATTCGACCTTATCCAAGGTAAAAGTAAAGATTAAAGTAGAACCTCCGGGGATACCGCTATAATCTCCATATCCATAACCTAGCGAAGCCGGGATAATCGCCTCCACGGTCTCATCCAGATGGATATTCAATAAGACACCGCTTAAGCCCGGGATAATGCCGTTCATAGAAAAACTTGATCTATCCAGTTTCTTTTGAAAGACCTGTCCATCTATAAACTTCCCTTCCAGACCTAGCAAATAGACCACGGAAGTCATCGTGGGTGTTGTTGTCCACTCATTTTCTTTCCGAATGATCCGGTATAAGGCGGTATCACCCCCTAGAACAACTTGCTTATATCTTAATTCACCCATCTCATCTTTCTCTGTTTTCTTTTCCCAGATGTATTCCTTGTTTTTGTTGATATAAGCCAATTGTTCTTCCGAGAATTGAAGCTCATCATCATCCCCACAAGAAGTAAGTCCCATCATCATGATCACTAAAAGTGACCATACATACATTGAAAGTGCTTTCATTCCGATTTCTATATAAAATTAAATTATAATTATTCTTGATTTCCGAGGCGCGAATATACAAATCCATTTTGTTATATCAACTAACTTTCCGTTCTTTGCATAAATATAGTAGTAACCAACTAATACAACATGAAACTAAATAAATTAATAGCGATCGCCACGATCAGCCTTCTGTCGGGAGGTATAAGCATGGCACAAAAAGCGTTGAATCTTGAGGATATCGTTGCCGGTAACGTCATACAAACAAAAGGCATCGGAAGCATGACTTGGCTAAAAGACGGTGAACGTTATAGCCGCTTGGAAAATAATAAGCAAACCGGAGGCACGGATATCGTCGCCTATCAAGCAAAAGATAACTCCCGTGAAGTCATTATCCCCTCATCCCTATTGACAGACAAATCTACAGGAAAGCCTATTCCCGCACGTAGTATCTCTTGGAGTGCGGATAATGAGAAAGTCTTGATTTATAACAATACCCAACGGGTATGGCGTTATGATACCCGGGGTGACTATTGGGTATTAAACCTAAAGGACGGCGCTTTACGTCAATTGGGAAAAGGAATGCCGGAATCCTCCATGATGTTCGCTAAATTCTCTCCGGATGGCACACGTGTGGCCTATGTTTCCAACAATTAATATATATGTAGAAGATATAGACTCCGGGAAAATCACGCAGCTAACAAAAGACGGAAGCGATACGATTGTCAACGGAACTTTCGATTGGTATATGAGGAGGAGTTCAGTTGCCGGGATGGTTTCCGCTGGAGCCCGGACGGAAAGCATATCGCCTATTGGCAAAGCGATACGAAAGGAACGGGAGTGTTCGACATTATTAATAATGTAGACTCCATCTACGCAAAGGTAATCCATTTCCCATACCCCAAGGCAGGAACCACCAATTCAGCCGTAAAAGTAGGTACGTTTCCTCTACCGGCGGGAACACCACTTGGATCGCCATACCCGGAGATCCCCGGAACAACTACCTGCCCCGTATGGAATTCATCCCCGAAAGCGACGAGTTGTTCATACAGCAACTAAACCGCCCGCAGAATACAAATAAGGTATGGATCGCCAAGATATCCGATAACTCGCTGAATAATATCTTCACTGATACGGATGCCGCATGGTGGACACGAATGATAACATACAATGGTTAAAGGACAACCGCTATTTCACATGGGAAAGCGAGCGTAGTGGCTGGCGACACTTATACCGGATAAGCCGGGACGGAAAAGAGATACAACCCATCACCAAAGGTGATTTTGATTATATCTCGCCGGTCGGGACCGATCTACAAAAGGGCTGGGTCTATTTCATCGCCTCCCCGGACAATTTCACCCAACGTTACTTGTACCGGGCTAAAGCATTCGGCAATGGGGAAGTGGAGCGTGTAAGCCCCATGGAACAATCCGGACAGCACCGCTACAATATGTCACCCACCGGCAAATGGGCCATACATACGTATAGTAACGCCTCTACCCCATCCGTTATCGACATGGTTTCTTTCCCGAAACATCAATCCGTACGCATGCTTGAGGATAATGCCCAAGCCAAGGACCAATACGCCGCCTTAGGATTAAACCCGAAAGAATTTATCAAGGTCAAGTCCGGCAATCTAACCTTGGACGCATGGATGATAAAACCTGTCGATTTCGACGCATCCAAGAAATACCCGGTTATCATAGAGGTATACGGCGAGCCGGCAAGCGCCACCGTACAAGATGTATGGGGTAACGGAGATTTATGGCAACAATATATGGCGAACCAAGGTTATATCGTGGTAAGTATCGAGAACCGGGGTGCGAATACTCCCCGTGGACGTGAATGGCGGAAATGTATTTACGGGGAAGTGGGTACTTTCGCTTCCGAAGACCAGAGCAGGGGTATTCTGGATATGACCCGTCAATATCCGTTTATCGATGCCAACAGGATCGGTATTACCGGATGGAGCGGTGGTGGTAGCCAGACCTTAAACTGCATGTTCCGTTATCCGAAAATATTCCATACTGGTATAGCGATCGCTTTTGTAGCCGACCAACGTTTATACGACACGATCTACCAAGAACGTTACATGAATACTCCGCAGAACAATCCGGAAGGCTACCACAAAGGTTCCCCGATTACCTATGCCGAGGGACTGGAAGGTAATCTGCTGCTTATTCATGGTACGGGAGATGATAACGTGCATTACCAAAATTGCGAGATGCTGGTGAACAAGTTGATCAAGAACGGAAAGATGTTTACGCAAATCAGTTACCCGATGCGTAGCCATAGCATCAACGAAAGGGAAGGAACAACTCTTCACCTACGTAAGACAATGGCTAAATACTGGCTGGAACATCTTCCGGCCGGTGGTAAATAGTTAATCCACGATTCGATGAAACAATTTTTATTGCGATTAGTGATCTTGGCAGGAATCAGTTTCCTGCCAACGGTGTCCAACGCCCAATTAAGGGAAAAGGCCGAAGAACTATTGTCTACGACATTAGGCAATGATCCGGAGGAACCAGTTACCCCAACCGATACGCTTTCGCTCGATGAGCAGCACCGGAAGGATTCCATCAAGATGCAGGAGCTAGCCTCCAGTTGCAAGAGATGAAACTAAACGAGATCTTACTGAAAGACGAGCTGGAAAGCACGAAAAACAGCAACGCTACCGCCGACTCCCTAAAAAGGTCCGAGCAACGAAACCGTATCGATTCCCTTCGGGCACTGACTCCCGGCGTACCTGTAGTCGTGGAGGGGGATACCTTATTTCACCTTTACGCCAAGCGCGGAGGCCGCACCCCGGTTGACCGGGCTGAGGACATCCTCAATATCATGGTAAAGATCGGGACCTCGCATTCCTTGAAGAAGGATTCCATCTATATCTATGACAGCGAATACGTAACGGATATCATGTACGGAGACAAGGTTATCCTAAGTATCACCGATCAAGATGCCCTATGGCAAAATCTCAGTCGTATAGCCCTCGCTGAACAATATCAACCGATTATCCAAAACAAGATACAAGAGTTAAGGGAGCAACATAGTATCTTGCAGATAGCGAAACGGGTATTATTGTTCATCCTCGTAATTATCATCCAATATTTCCTGTTTAAGCTGACCAACTATCTGTTTAAGAAGCTACGCAGGAAAATTATCTGGTTAAAGCAGAACCGACTCAGATCTATTACCATCCGGGATTATGAATTTCTCAACACACATCGCCAAGGACGTGTATTGATGTTTTTCACCAACGTAATACGATGGATCGTGTTACTAATCCAATTAACCATCAGTGTACCGATCCTTTTCGCTATCTTCCCGCAAACAGAAGATCTAGCCTTGAAGATATTCTCCTATTTGTTGGAGCCGGTAAAGATGATCTTTAAATCGGTAGCCTCCTATATTCCGAACTTGTTTATCATCTTGGTGATCTATTACTGCATCAAATACATCGTAAAAGGAATCCAATACATAGCCAACGAGATAGAGAGCGAGAACCTGAAAATATCAGGTTTTTACCCGGATTGGGCGCAACCGACGTTTAATATCATCCGTTTCCTGCTATACGCCTTTATGATCGCCATGATCTATCCTTATCTGCCGGGATCGGACTCGGGGGTATTTCAAGGCATATCCGTATTTGTCGGTTTGATCATATCGTTGGGTTCCAGTACGGTGATCGGAAATATCATCGCAGGGCTGGTCATTACTTATATGAGGCCCTTTAAATTGGGTGACCGTATCCAACTAAACGAGACGACTGGCAACGTGATCGAGAAGACTCCGTTTGTAACCCGTTTACGTACCCTAAGAATGAGGTAGTGACCATCCCGAACTCCTTTATCATGTCCTCCCATACAACAAATTATAGCGTATCCGCACGGCAATACGGATTAATCATCCACAGCACGGTTACGATCGGCTACGACGTACCTTGGCGGCAAGTTCATCAATTATTGATCAATGCCGCCCGCCAGACCACCGGGGTATTGCCAGAGCCGAAGCCTTTCGTATTGGAGACCGAACTAAGCGATTACTATCCTGTTATCAATCAACGCTTATATAAAGGACGCCGATAAACTCGGAGATATCTATTCCGACCTGCATCAAAACATACAGGACGTATTCAATGAGGCTGGCGTAGAGATCATGTCACCGCACTATTTCGCCGGACGAGACGGAAGCGCTTCCACGATCCGACCGCTCCCTATCCGGATGACTGGGTAGAGCCTTCCAAGAAATAAATATTTCACGGTAAATAGTTAAAAAATGATCTCACGAAACAAATCGTGGGGGATTTTATGTTATATGTCCAAACGTCACTAATAAAATAAATAATGGTAATGAAAAAGTATTTTATCGCAGTAGCGGCTATGGCATTTTTGGCCGCATGTAGCGGGAAGCAAGCCCAAAAGGATGTACCCGTAGAAGTAGAGGAAGAAGAATTCGCCATAATGTCGGCGGCTCCGGACGCTCCGTCTTTGCCACTGATCCATTCTGTTAAGGCGACCCAACCGGCAAAGCCCGTGAATATGAGGGATTCCTTGAAGGCTGATCCTAAAAAGGGACCGGTTATCCAAAAAAAGTATAAGGGAACCCTGACTTCTCCGGATAGCGTGAACGTAGATTATGACTTAACCTTGTATTATCAACAAGATAACGCAGACGAGGAAGGCGTATTCGAGTTGGATGCTCTTTATACCGTACCGGAAGCAGTAGCCTCAAGTACCGGAGCGGCGAAGAAAGCTCCTCAGAAAGCCATTACAACCGGTAAACAAAAAGTAAAGCACGGAACTCCCGATGACGCTAGCGCAGTAATCTACGAGTTGATTCCCAGTGATGGCGAACCCGTCATCTATTTCCTAGTAGAAGGGGATAACTTGACCTTGATGAACGACGCGTTGCAAAAAGCGGCGGCAGATCTTAACTACACGCTAAGACTTGTCCAATAAATTTATAGGCAGCACATCTTTGTATATATAGATCACCCCATAGACTTACCGGATCGCCGGAAGCTATCGGGGTTTAGTTTTTATTTGAACCCTCCTTGCAGATCGGTTATTTGATACCTAACTTGGCTTTGATCGCTTTAGGCAAGGCATCTTTATGAACCACGATATTCATGGTCTTATAACGGACAAACGCCTTGGAAGCATACCAAATACCGTTATACTTGCTGTTGGTTCCCCAAGAGTTCTTTACCATATAATACTCGTTCCCCTCTTGATCCTTGGCGATACCGTAGATCTGCATACCATGGTCGTCTGTCGTCTCGTAATTATCGTAAGCCAACTGACGCTCTGCTTGGGTACACCATTTCTGAGGTTGCGGTTTTGTGTTCAGCTTCTTTTCCTCCGGTTTCAATTTCAACCAATGAGCCATATCGGAACCGCTCAACTCCTGTACCTTCTCATCATCAGGCATAACGGCCACTCCGTCACGAGTAAAACCAGATTCGCTCACATCGGAACCCCAAGCGATCGTATAACCCGTATTAATCGCATTATCAAAGACCTCCATAAACTCATCCAGCGGCAAGTTATACGACATACCGTGACGCCAGTTATCCTGAATCTCTAGCGGGAACTGGGTATAGAACGGATGATGCGTATAAGAAGTCAATGAGACATAATCCGAAGCCTTCAAACCTGTAGACTCGAAGAAAGATTTCGGTGTATATTCCTTCCCTTTATACGTGAATTTCTCAGGAGGAACCCCCAAGTAGATCTGATGTACCGCAGCGACCGCCTTCTTCCATAACATGGCGTTATTCTCATCAGACTGCAATTTGCGTAACTTTCCCTTGGCGATAGCGGCCACCATAGCGTCCGTCAAGGCGGAAAGCTCGGTATGGTTACTCAACGTATCGGCATACATCATGCCCGGGCGCATCTCCTCTTCCGGAACCAAGCCGAATGTTTCCATTCCATAAAGCGCATCATAGAAAGATCCACCTTGCGAGAACGAAACATCCCCATGCGTACGCACAGCAGCGTCGGCACGATCCAGATAGGTGTTATATACCGTAAACATCTCGGATAAGTCATACTCGCCCTTTCCCATACGAAGCAACTCCGACTCCAAGAAAGAGTACGAGGAGTAGCACCAGCACGTACCCGCACGATTTTGGTTCTTAACAGATGTAATGGGGTTCTCTTTCACGGTCGTGAACACGAATCCCTCCTCACTCACCTTCTTCTCCGTGTCTTGCGCTTGGATCGTAGCGGACATAGTCAGAGCGAATAGCATGCTTGAAACTAGAATTGTCTTTTTCATGTAATTTTATATATTTATATTAGTATTAAGTCCGTATCGACCGCAAATGTAAGTTTTTTATCCGTAGCTAACTCTACAAAGTCGTACGTATTTGAGATATTTTATCTAAGTTTGCCTCTTCAGAAAACATAATATATAACTAATTATCTGCAAAATGAGAATATCTATTATCGGTTCGGGTAATATCGGTGGAGCGATCGCCCGAGGTTTAGCGAAAGGAACCATGTTCAAAGCCTCTGATATCACTTGTACCGCCCAATCGGACGAGACCTTGGAGAAGATGAGAAAGATCGATCCGGACTTTATCTTGACCCATGATAACGTGGAAGCGGCACGAAACGCTGATATCATCATCATCGCCGTTAAACCTTGGCGTGTAGAAATGATTATAGATGAGATTAAGTCGGTGCTCGACTTCGAGAAACAAATCATCGTATCCGTAGCGGCTGGCGTGACTTTCGACCTGTTGAATACTTATTTGACCAAGAATACAGACTTCGATTGTCTGGCTACTCCCACGATCTTCCGGATCATGCCCAACACGGCTATCGAGGTGATGAGCAGCATGACTTTCGTTTCCGCCCGCAACGCCTCCAAGGAGCAAACGGATCTAATCATCCATATCTTCAACGAGCTTGGCAACGCCATGTTGGTAGAAGAACGGTTGATGGGCGCAGGAACAGCATTGGCTTCCAGCGGCATCGCTTTCGCCTTGCGTTATATCCGCGCGGCGATAGAAGGCGGCGTGGAATTGGGTTTCTATCCGAAACAAGCGCAAGAGATCGTGGTGCATACCGTGAAAGGCGCCGTTGATTTATTGCTCGAGAACAAAAGTAACCCGGAGATGGAAATCGATAAGGTAACAACTCCGGGCGGAATCACGATCAAGGGTCTAAATGAGATGGAACTTTCCGGTTTTACCTCTTCCGTGATCCGGGGACTGAAGGCCAGTAAATAAAAATAGGCAGACAAAGTAGTTTGCCAGCACCAATACGCCCCGAAATATGCTGACAAACTACTTTACCTGCCCTCGGCAGGTTTATGTTCTTTCCGCCTAGTCATTTCCATCTCCAACATCCGGAGTTCCCGGCTGGTCTGCCCCGCGACAGAAGTATTCTCTTCCGCACGCCGGATCAAATACGGCAGTACATCCCTTACCGAGCGTACGGTACGTATTTGGTTACGTTATATCCCGCATGGGCTAAATTGAAGGAAATATTATCGCTCATTCCCAATAGCTGCGCAAAGAAAACACGGGAGTCATCGCGGGCGATCCCCTTCTCGTCCATCAATTTCGCCAACTTATAATTACTCTCCTCATTATGAGTTCCCATAAACATCTCAAAACGATCTAAATGATCCATGGTGAAACGGACCGCCGCATCATAATTCTCGTCCGTGGCCTGCTTATCTTTACAAATCGGATCGGGATAATCCAACGCCGCCGCACGGGCACGCTCCGCTTCCATATAAGCCCCGCGCACGAATTTCACGCCCGCAATATAACCTTTCGCCACGGCATCATCGTAGATACGACGCAGATAAGGCATCCGGTCATGACGATACATTTGCAAGGTAGCGAATACGATCGCACGTTTCTTGTTGAACTTACGCATCGCCTCATCGGTCAACGCATCAATGGCATCTTGGAAACAATAATCCTCCGCATCCACTAAAATACGTACGTCGTTATCGTAAGCCCGTTGGCAAAGCGCCATAAAACGCTCGCGGAACTCGCGGAAATGCCGGACATCGTCTATCGTAAGCTCTTCCCGTTTCTCGGAAGCTTTGGCCAGTAACTCATCGGTCGTGATCGTGGATGGTTTGAATACGGCATAGGCCAGATTCGTATTTCCTTTCGCAAAATCTATCGAGCGCAAGGTTTCCTCGAAAGTCGCCTGTATGCCTCCGGGGTCTGCTCGCTCTCCGCCGAATAATCGAGCGTCGATTTCACGTTGTATTTCATCAAGTGGTTGATGGCTGCGGAACAGTCTTGTAAAGTTTCTCCCCCAACGAACTGTTTATATAAGGTAGGCTTCACCGCCCAAGCCAGCGGGAAATGTATTTTCAAAACTATACTCGTGGCTACTTTAGCGCATTTTACCAACCAAGGATATTTTATCGTATTAAAAAGCCAGTAAGCATTTTGTAGTTCTCCCCGCGACTTCGACGAGAAAGCGATCTCGGTATTGTTAAAGTCTAACATATTGTATGTAGATAAAGGTAACGTCATAGCGTAGAGACGGGGCACGCCCCGTCTCCCCCACAATCAGTTGGTATTTCTTAATTATGACAATTATTTCTCACCTAAGAACGGATACCCGTAGCTCGTCGGAGGAACCAAACATTCCTTGATACAACGAGGATTCGTCCAACGAATCAAGTTCAGCGGGCCACCGGCCTTGTCATTCGTTCCGGACGCACGGGAACCGCCGAACGGTTGCTGGGCGATCACGGCGCCGGTCGGTTTATCATTGATATAGAAATTACCGGCCGAATAGCGCAAGGTATTGAATGCCTTATCGATCGCATAGCGATCACGGGCGAAAATAGAACCCGTCAATCCGTACGGAGAAGTACGATCACAAAGTTCCAAAGTCTCCTCATATTTAGCGTCGTCATATACGTAGATCGTAATCACCGGCCCGAAGATTTCCTCTACCATGCTCTTGAACATCGGGTCCGTGGTCTGGATAACCGTTGGCTCCACGAAATAACCTACAGATTTGTCCCCGTTACCACCAAAAAGAACCTCTGCGTCCGGAGACTGTTTCGCATAATCGATATAACTCATGATGTTATCGAACGAAGCCTCATCGATCACGGCATTGACAAAGTTCGTGAAATCCTGCACGTCACCCATCTTGATCTCTTTCAGCATATCGCCCACGTAATCTTTCACCTCTTTCCAGAGAGAAGCCGGGATATAGGCCCGGGAACCCGCCGAGCACTTCTGCCCCTGATACTCGAACGCGCCGCGTACGATAGCGGTAGCCACATCCAACGCCGGAGCGGAAGGATGAGCGAAGATAAAGTTCTTGCCACCTGTCTCGCCTACGATCTTCGGATAAGATTTATAATGCCCCAAGTTCTCTCCGATCTGACGCCACAAGGTATTGAACGTAGAGGTAGAGCCCGTAAAATGGAATCCCGCCAAATCACGGCTACCCGTAATCACCTTACCGATCACGCTACCCTGTCCCGGGATGAAATTCACTACGCCATCGGGCAAGCCGGCCTCTTGGAAAACCTTCATCAAGAAATAGTTCGAATGGATCGCCGTAGTAGACGGTTTCCATACCGCCACGTTACCCATCATAGCCGGAGCCATATTCAGGTTGGAAGCGATCGACGTAAAATTAAACGGCGTGAGCGAGAACACGAAACCTTCCAAGGCTCGGTATTCCATACGATTCAATATACCCGTCTCGGAATAGTTGATCGGCATATACTTGACTAGCGTAGAAGGTACTGAAACGCAAGAAATCGATCAATTCGCAGGGAGCGTCGATCTCCGCTTGGAACGGATTCTTGCTCTGTCCCAACATAACCGAAGCGTTCAGGATATAACGATATTTCGTAGCCAACAACTCAGCTACACGAAGCATAATAGACGCACGTTCCACCCATGGAAGTTCTGACCATTCCTTATGCGCTTTCATGGCGGCGTCGATAGCCATTTGTACTTCTTTCTCGCCCGCCTTATGATAAGTAGCCAATACATGATGATGATCATGAGGCATAACGACCTTACCGGTATTACCCGTACGGATCTCTTTTCCGCCAATTACCAGAGGTATATCCCATTCCTCGGAACTTATCTGCGCCAACGCTTTCTTTAAGGATGCTTTTTCACTTGATCCGGGAGCATACGCTTTTACCGGCTCATTAATGGGTTTAGGAAATCTAAAAATAGCATTATCCATAATACTTCAGATTTTTTAAATGGTTATTCAATGAAACTTTCTGCTGTAAACGTAGCAAATTTATTTTAAAACAGTGGCGTGTAAACGTTAATATATATCAACCAAAGATAAGCTCATTTCACGGTCTATACAATGATCTAAAAGACCTCTCCCGAAAACAATCCGCGAAAGTTGTTTGTTACATTAACATATTAATCATCTTAAAGGAATAAAATTATGGCAATTAAAAGAGTTTGGATTGAAGAGGATTGCATCGCTTGCGGTACATGCGAGGGCATTTGCCCGGAAGTATTCACTGTTACAGATCGTTCACGTGTAAACGAAGGAGTTAATTTCGATGATTTCGAGGCGGGTATTAAAGAGGCTGCCGAAAGCTGCCCGGTCGAGGTTATCAAATACGAATAGACGAAAACACATTAACCCTTACTTTTCCTTCCTAGATAAAATCACAGAATCATTGCGCGATCTATAATAACACGTTACCTTTGCGGAGGTAAGGTTAATAACATTAACTTCTTACGGGAATAGAAAGAATCAAAATAAGAAATAAGAAGTAAAATGAGAAAATTAGTATTACTGAGTTTTGTTATTGTCGCCTCTTTGCAATTTTGCGGGGCGCAATCATTAGATAAGATGCAATGGTTCAACGAGCCGGAGCAATGGGAGATTAAAGACAAGTCACTTTCCATGCAGGTCACTCCCCAAAGTGACTATTGGAGGATTTCCCATTACGGGTTTACGGTAGATGACGCTCCTTTTTATTATGCGACTTATGGGGGTGAATTCGAAGTGAAAGTCAAGATAACCGGCGATTACAAGCAGCGTTTTGACCAAGCCGGCCTGATGCTTCGCATCAATCATGAAAATTATATAAAAGCCGGTATAGAGTTCGTGGATGGTAAATACAACCTAAGCGCGGTCGTTACGCATAAGACCTCCGACTGGAGCGTTATCACCTTAGACAAAGCGATCCCTTATGTATGGATAAAAGCTGTCCGGAGATTGGACGCCGTGGAGATCTTCTACTCATTCGATGATAAGGAATACACCCTTATGCGTAACGCTTGGCTACAAGACAATATCCCCGTACAAGTCGGTTTATGGCCGCTTGTCCCGACGGGAAAGGATTTAATGTGACATTCGAGCATTTCAAGGTAAAACACCTCCCGGATCAGCGCCGGTTAGAATGGCTAAAGAAAAATGCCGAATAGCTTATAATTGCCGGACATATCATGTATGCCTTATCAAGGATCATGAGGTGAAGGAGATTATATTGATGAGGTAATCCTATCTATTTGCTTAAATTAATGGAATAATTCTGACACATCTCTTTTTAAAAAGGCTC
>ENA-OQEB01000228-OQEB01000228.1-human-gut-metagenome-genome-assembly--contig:-NODE-228-length-23771-cov-2.252411_pt1 | contig 23771 bp, 24 predicted proteins | sample MGYA00242787_ERZ504619 | MGnify/ENA primary metagenome ERZ504619 (study PRJEB26092, sample SAMD00036317) | human gut metagenome | host: Homo sapiens | study: EMG produced TPA metagenomics assembly of... | reverse complement strand
TGCAGAAATTCGATTATCTGCCGACCTTGTCGCTGACCGGTCTATATCAATGGAGCGCCATGAACAATGACTTCAAGTTCAAGAATTACAGATGGAACCCCTATTCGATGATCGGTATCACGTTATCGGTTCCTATCTTCTCCGGAGGTAGTAAATTTTATAAGGTAAAGCAGACGAAAGTCTCCATCGACCAATTAAACCTGCAACGGGACGATACCAAGCGCAATTTACAGTTGGCCGTTAAACAGTACATAGATAATATGAATACCTGTATCAAGAAGTTCGACGCCGCCCAAAAGGGAGTCGAGCAAGCGGAACGGGGATATATGATCTCGCAAAAACGGTATGACACCGGAGCCGGTACATGGCTGGAGATGAACGATGCCGAACTTGCCTTGACGCAGGCTCGGTTGAACTTCAACCAATCTATCTACGACTATATGGTAGCGAAGGCGGATCTGGAGAAAGTATTGGGTAACGAACAGATGAATTGAAAATTGAAAATTAAAAATTGAAAGTTTAATAGATAATAATTAGGAACAATTATATGAAGACAAGTCAAATGCTGAAAGTAATACCGATAGCTACATTGGCCCTGCTGATGTCTTGCTCGGGTAATAAGAGTGAGGAAGCCACGGAAACACAGAATGAGAAAGTAAAGGTGAAAGTGGAGACGGTCTCTGTTCAAGACGTGGAGCAACTCAGTGAATTTACCGCTACGGTGGAAGCGAATATCAAAAATAATATCGCTCCCCAAACCCCATTCCGTATCGAGAAAATCTTCGCCGAGGTAGGCGACCATGTAAAAGCCGGGCAGTTATTAGCCAAGATGGACGCTACCAGCCTAAAGCAAGCGAAGATACAATTGGATAACCAAGAGATCGAGTTCAAACGTATCGACGAGTTGTATAAGGTAGGCGGTGCTTCCAAATCCGCTTGGGATGCCCAAAAGACTTCCTTGGAAGTGGCTCGAGAGACGTATAAAAACTTGGTGGAGAACACCCAATTGCTAAGCCCGATCAGCGGAATCGTAACTGCCCGCAACTACGATAGCGGCGATATGTACAGCGGCGGAAACCCAATCTACACAGTGGAGGAAATCCGTCCGGTCAAATTAATGGTGAATGTCTCCGAGAGTCTTTTTACGAAAGTGAAGAAAGGCCATGAGGTAGATATCCGGCTGGATGTGTACGGAGACGAGGTTTTCAAGGGTAAAGTCAACTTGGTTTATCCGACGATCGATCCCGCTACCCGCACGTTCCCTGTGGAGATCAAGATCGCCAACTCGGATGAGCGAGTGCGACCGGGTATGTTCGCCCGGGTGACGATGAGTTTCGGCCATATGGATCACGTGGTGGCCCCGGATCGCTCTATCGTAAAACAATCAGGCGCCGGCGACCGGTATATCTATGTATGCAAAGACGGCAAGGTATCCTACCAGAAGGTGGAGCTAGGACGCCGTATGGGTGATAAATATGAGATCATATCCGGAGTGGAGGATGGCGACCAAGTGGTTATCACCGGGCAAAGCCGCCTGACGAACGGTATGGAAGTTGAAATCGAAAACGAATAACAGACTATGAGTTATATGGAACAGCGGTAAGAAAGCCCGTATCGACCGCCCTTGTATTTGTGGCGATCGTGATCTTCGGACTTTTTTCCTTAAGCAGGTTATCAGTGGACTTGCTTCCGGAGATAGAGACGAACACCATCATGGTGATGACGGCCTATCCCGGCGCCAGCGCTTCGGATATCGAGATGAATGTTTCGAAGCCCTTGGAAAACGTGTTGAATAGCGTAAGCGACTTGAAGCATATCACGTCGCAATCCCGTGAGAATATATCGATCGTAACGTTGGAATTTAATTATGGCATCGATATCGATGTCGCCACAAACGATGTCCGCGACAAACTGGACATGGTAGAGTCTTCCCTACCCGATGACGTAGAGAATCCGATCATCTTCAAGTTCGGTACGGACGATATCCCTATCTTGATCCTTTCCGTGACCGCGGAGGAGAGCACGAACGCTCTTTACAAGATCTTGGACGATAAGGTATCCAACCCATTGGCCCGTATCAGTGGCGTGGGTGCCGTGTCTATCTCCGGTACGCCGATCCGTGAGTTGCAAGTGTATTGCGACCCGTACAAGTTGGAGCTTACGGCCAGACCATCGAAGGTATCTCTACCATCATCGCGCAAGAGAACCGGAATACACCGGGAGGTAGCGTAGATATCGGTTCTAATACCTACTCCTTGCGTGTTCAAGGAGAATTCACGGACGCTAAGCAGATGCTAGACCTAGTGATCGGTAGCCAGAACGGAAAGAACGTATATCTGCGTGACGTGGCCCGTGTAGAGGACAGTATCGAGGAACGTGCGCAAGAAACGTTCAACAACGGCACGAAAGGTGGTATGATCGTCATACAGAAACAGTCCGGAGCGAACTCGGTGAACATCGCCAAGAAGGTACACCAGAAACTTCCGGAGATACAGGCTAGCTTACCCTCAGACGTGAAGCTGGACGTAATCATGGATACTTCCACGAATATCTTGAATACGATCGATAGCTTGAAAGAGACGATCATGATTACCTTTATCATCGTTATGTTGGTGGTATTCGTGTTCTTGGGACGCTGGAGGGCTACGTTTATCATTATCTTAACCATCCCGATCTCCTTGATCGCTTCTTTCGCTTATTTGCTGGCCTCGGGCAATACGTTAAACATTATCTCATTGAGCTCACTTTCTATCGCTATCGGTATGGTGGTGGACGACGCTATCGTGGTATTGGAGAACGTAACGACCCATATCGAGCGGGGTAGCCAGCCGAAACAGGCCGCTGTACACGCCACGAACGAGGTGGCTATCTCGGTTATCGCCTCCACCCTTACGATGTTAGCGGTGTTCTTGCCGTTGACGATGGTTACGGGTATGGCGGGTATCTTATTTAAGCAGTTGGGATGGATCGTTAGTATCATCATGATCGTTTCTACGGTAGGCGCCTTGACATTGACCCCGATGCTTTGCTCACAGTTATTACGCCAGCAACCGGAGAAGGGTAAATTGTACCGGATGTTCTTCACGCCTATCGAAAAGGGATTGAACGCTTTGGATCGCGGTTACGGACGCTTCTTGAACTGGGCCGTACGCCACCGGAAAACGGTGATCGTAGGCGCTACGCTGATCTTCATCGGCAGTATGATGCTGATCCCGGTTATCAAGACGGAATTTTTCCCGACACAAGATAACGCACGCATCGGCATAACGATTGAGTTGCCGATCGGTACACGGCAGGATATTACCCGTGAGTTAGCTCTCGACATCGACAAGAAGTTCCGTGAGAAATATCCGGAGATCCTAATCAGTAACTTCACGGAAGGTACGGCGGATACGGATAATACCTTCGCCCAGCTAAGCAATAACGGTACGCATATTATCGAGTTCAATATAAACCTAACTAGCGTGGGCGACCGTGAGAGAGGTCTTACCGAGATTTGCGAGTTGATGCGGCAGGACTTAGCCAATACAGCGAGATCAAGAAATTCGAGGTACTCGCCGGAGGCAGGAAGGTTCTATGGGTGGAGAGACCTCGGTTAACATCGAGATCTATGGTTTTGATTTCGCCCAGACGGATGCCGTGGCGAATGAGATCGCCCGTCGTATGAGAAATGTAAAAGGATGCTCGCAAGTAAATATCAGCCGTGAGGATTATATCCCGGAATACCAGATCGACTTCGACCGGGAGAAACTGGCCATCAACGGGCTGAACGTAACAACCGCCTCTATGTATCTCCGAAACCGTGTAAATGGTTCCACCGCTTCAAAATATCGTGAGGATGGAGATGAGTATGATATCAAGGTACGTTACGCCCCAGAGTTCCGTGAGTCCGTAGAGGATCTTGAGAATATTTTGATCTATAACAATGAGGGCAAAGGCATCCGCATCCGTGATTTAGGCAAGGTAGTGGAACGTATGACTCCCCCGACCATCGAGCGTAAAGACCGTGAGCGTGTGATCACCGTATCTGCCGTAGCGGGTAAGGGAGCGGCATTGAGCGACTTGGTTGCCGCCGCCCGGAACGAGTTGAAACAAATGGATATCCCATCCGACGTAAGTTGCAGTTGGGTGGAACATTCGAAGATCAGCAGGATACATTTACCGATTTGGGTATCTTGATGGTATTGATCATCATCTTGGTATTCATCGTGATGGCTGCCCAGTTCGAGTCGTTGGTAGACCCGTTCGTGATCATGTTCTCTATCCCGTTCGCCTTTACAGGTATCGTATTGGGATTGGCGGTCACGCAGACACCATTGGGCGTTATGGCTTTGATCGGCGTGATCATGTTGATGGGTATCGTGGTTAAAAACGGTATCGTGCTGATCGACTATACGATCTTATGTCGGGAACGTGGCATGGGTATTATCACATCGGTAGTGACTGCCGGAAAATCCCGTCTTCGCCCGGTATTGATGACAACATTGACGACCGTTTTGGGTATGATCCCGATGGCGGTGGGAACCGGCGAGTTCCGAGATGTGGCGCTCGATGGGTATGACCGTGGCTTGGGGTCTTTCCGTATCCACCTTGATTACCTTGATTATTGTTCCGACGGTCTATGCCGTATTCGCCGCCAACGGCGTAAAACGAAGACGCCGCAAAATAAGAAAGGCATTACGAAATAATTAATTATCTTTGCGTACCATAGGGAAGCCGAGGCCAAGCAAACCTCGATGGGCATTGTTAGGTCGTGACAATGCCCATTGTAAGGTGCTTACGATGCCCATTATAAACAGCTTGAATGCCCATCGCAAGAAAAGCCTCCCTACGGGTATGCGATCTCATAAAAAAGCAACTATATGAAAGCGATATTTATATCTTTCAATCAAGCGTATTACGAGACCATCGTCAATATCATGGACCGTAATAACCTTAAAGGTTTTACCTATTGGGATGTCGTGCAAGGACGGGGAAGTAAAACAGGCGAGCCACATTACGGCAATCACGCTTGGCCTACCTTGAACTCAGCTATCCTTACGATGGTAGAAGACGAGAAGGTCGATCATTTTCTGGAAATCCTACACAACTTAGACAAGGAAACGGAAGCGCAAGGGCTTCGGGCCTTCGTCTGGAATATAGAGAAAACTATCTAACTTAATTTTTCGGAACAACTATATTAATCTATTGATATGGACAAATCAATCCTGTTTACACCCGGTAAGATCGGTCCGCTAACACTTAGGAACCGCACGATCCGGGCCGCCGCATTCGAGAGTATGTGCCCGGGAAACGCTCCCTCGGAGCAGTTATTCAACTATCATACATCCGTAGCCGCCGGAGGGATCGGCATGACGAACATAGCTTATGCCGCCGTGACGCAAAGCGGCTTGTCGTTCGAGCGTCAGCTGTGGATGCGTCCGGATATTATTCCCGGCCTCCGCAAGCTCACCGACGCTATCCATAAAGAGGGAGCCGCCGCTTCCATCCAGTTAGGCCATTGCGGTAATATGTCGCATAAGCGGATTTGCGGATGCACGCCTATCTCAGCGTCCAGCGGGTTCAACCTCTACTCTCCCACGATCGTACGAGGTATGAGACAATCCGAGATCGCTTCCATGGCTCGTGCCTACGGTGAGGCCGTACGATTGGCACGTGAGGCAGGTATGGACGCTGTCGAGATCCATGCCGGGCATGGTTATCTGATCAGCCAATTCCTTTCCCCGTACACCAACCACCGGAAAGACGAATATGGAGGAAGCTTGAGAACCGTATGCGCTTCATGAGAATGTGTATGGAAGAGGTGATGAAAGCAGCAGGTTCCGACATGGCCGTAACCGTAAAGACCAATATGCGGGACGGGTTCAAGGGAGGACTTGAAATAGACGAATGCCTAGAAGTAGCCCGTACACTCCAAGACCAATGCGGAGCGCATGCCTTAGTACTAAGCGGCGGATTCGTGAGCCGTGCCCCCATGTATGTAATGCGGGGAGAAATGCCGATCCGTACGATGGCGTATTATATGCTAGGGGCTATCTACCGATTGGAATCCGCATGGTGGGTAAATATATGATTCCCTCGGAACCGTTTAAGGAGGCTTACTTCCTTGAAGATGCGTTGAAATTCCGCAAAGCCTTACATTTACCTCTTATTTACGTAGGAGGATTGGTCTCCAGAGACAAGATCGAGGAGGTACTGAACGACGGGTTCGAGTTTGTGGCCATGGCACGTGCCTTGGTGAACGAGCCGGGCTTCGTCAACCGTATGAAAGAAGACGAGCACGCCCGTTGCGATTGTGGGCATAGTAACTATTGTATCGCCCGTATGTATAGCGAGGATATGGTCTGTCATAAGAACGTGAAAGGTCTTCCGGAATGTATCGTACGTGAAATCAAAAGGCTTGAATATAAATAATGGAAAAGAAATGGGCTTTAGTCACGGGGGCCAGTTCCGGAATAGGTCTCGCCTATGCCGAGGAACTAGCCTCACGAGGCTATCAGTTAGTGATCGTCAGCAATGAGGAACAGGCGATCCGGGAGAAAGGTGAGTTTCTCTCCGAGAAATATGGTATAGAAGTTTTGCCGCTTTATCGTGATTTGGCGATCCCCGGGGCGGCCAAGGAGCTATATGATACTTGCCAAGAGAAAAACATCCCAATAGAGGTATTGGTCAATAACGCCGGTATGTTTTTTTTCTGCGAGACCTTACAAGCTAAGGCCAACATCGTCGAGAAAATGCTCTACCTCCACGTGACTACTCCTACCCAGCTCTGTTATTATTTTGGGCAAGAGATGAAGAAACGGCGTCATGGATATATCCTCAATATGTCATCCCTATCTTGTTGGCTACCTTATCCGGGAATTACGCTGTACGCTTCCACCAAGCGATACTTGAAAAGTTTCTCCCGGGGCTTGCGTTCAGAGTTACTGGATTATGGAGTAAGCGTAACCGTACTTTGTCCCGCGCCGTCGCCACGAATTTATATAACCTAAGCGACAACTTAAAGACCTTAGCGATCCGCCTAGGTATCATGATGCGTCCGGAAAAACTGGCTAAAAAAGGGATTAATGCCTTGTTTCACCACCGGGCTTCCCTATTACCGGGTCTCTTCAACAAAATATGCACACCCCTCGTAATGCTCCTCCCCCACGGCCTTGTCCGTTGGATCATGCGAACCACGAAATTAGTGAAGCTAGATCGATAATCCGACAAATAACATGCGAAATATTTGTCACATCAAACAAAAATCGTATCTTTGCACCGCTTTTTAGCCCCGTACCGTGTGATGGGAAATTAGGAAGCAAAATAACTAATTTTGAGTAACACAAAAATTAAAGAAAATGAAGACATTTGAGTTAGAAGGAAAAGGAAGAGAGATCGTCGCTCGTTCCGCTGATCAGAAAAGAGCCTTGAAAGCAATGCGTAAGAACAATGAAATTCCTGCTGTATTATACGGTGGCGAAAAAGTAACTCACTTCACGGTTACAAAAGAAGCCGTTCGTAAGTTGGTTTACACTCCGGAGATTTTCGTTGTTGAGTTAAGCATTGACGGTAACAAGACGATGGCAATCGTTAAGGACATGCAGTTTCAACCTGTAACTGACGAAATCCTTCACATGGACTTCTTGGAAGTATCTAAGGACAAAGCCGTAGTAATGGAAGTTCCGGTTGTTTTGGAAGGTCACGCAGAAGGTGTTAAAGCCGGTGGTAAGTTGTCTCTTCAAATGAGAAAACTGAAAGTGAAAGCTATATACGATCAAATCCCTGAAAAGTTGACGATTAATGTAGATCACCTTGGCTTAGGTAAGACTATGCAGGTAGGTGCTTTGCACTTCGAAGGTCTTGAATTGATGAACGCTAAAAACGCTGTTGTTTGCGCCGTTCAATTGACTCGTGCCGCTCGTGGTGCTCAGGCTAAAGGATAATCTGAGGTAAAAACATTATTACAATACATGAAGGGGAGGATATTCATAGAATGTTCTTCCCCTTTCTTTTATAGATTCGAGGATAATGAAATATTTGATAACAGGACTTGGTAATATCGGTTCCGAATATTGGGGAACCCGTCATAATATAGGTTTCCGGGTTGTCAACCATCTGGTAGAGAGCGTAGGAGGCAATTTCACTGAGGAGCGATACGGGGCAATCGCACGCATACGGGTGAAAAACTGTGACTTGATCGTGCTAAAGCCGAATACTTTTATGAACCTCAGCGGCAACGCCGTTCGGTACTGGTTACAAAAAGAGAACATTCCCGTGGAAAATCTATTGATTGTCGTAGATGATCTGGCATTGCCATTCGGAACCTTACGTCTGAAACCAAAGGGTAGCGACGCCGGGCATAACGGGTTGAAGAATATCGCCCAGTTATTGAATACGCAGGAATATTCCCGCCTTCGTTTCGGCATAGGCAGCGATTTTCCACGGGGCGGACAGATCGATTACGTGCTAGGGAAATTTCCCCCGGAGGAATTGCAATTGATGCCAGAGATATTGGATCGTGCGACAGAGATCATCAAGAGCTTCTGCCTCGCCGGCATCCAGATTACGATGAATCAATTAATAATAAATAAAAAGAGACTGAGAATACAGATATGAACGAGGTACGTATCGATAAATGGATGTGGGCGACCCGTATCTTTAAGACCCGCACGATAGCCGCGGAAGCTTGCAAGAAAGCGTATCATGATAGGTGGAGTAACGATCAAACCTTCCCGCATGATCAAGGTTGGCGATGTGATCCAAGTGCGTAAACCGCCGATCACCTTCTCTTTTAAGGTAATCGGATTGATCGAGAATCGTGTGGGCGCGAAGCTCGTCCCGAATTACTTGGAGAACGTGACAACCCCGGATCAGTATGAGATTCTGGAGATGAACCGTATCTCCGGTTTCGTGAACCGTGCGAAAGGTCTCGGACGTCCTACCAAGAAAGACCGTCGTGAACTGGAGCAATTCACTGAGCCGGAATTCATGGATGACGGATTCGATTTCGAGTTCGACTTTGGAGAAGAGGATGAGGAGTAAGCATGCTGATTTCCACCCAATTACATTTACCAATATTTTCATCAAGAAGTAAAAGTATTTTCACCTAGAGGTAAAACTGTTTACATACTGATGTAACGACATTTACCTCTAGAGGAAAAAACATTACCATTAGAGGTAAATGTCGTTACAACGGTATGTAAACGGCAATTATTCCTATTGATTCTCCTCGGAAAGCAGATTCCCCTCCTCATCCCAGCTACGCCAGACACCAGATTTCTTCCCTGCCGTATAGAACATCTCATACAACAAATTTCCCTTATCGCTCCAGATACGCCAAGGGCCGTCCTTTTGCCCTTCCTTATAAGAAGCCAGGCCGATCAGCTGGCCGTTATCGCTATACGTGCGCCATTCACCATGGAAGATCCCGTGATAGTAGGAACGCACCTCGCGATCTTGCCATCCGGATAATAGATCACATAGGTTCCCTCGGGACGGCCATCCTTCAGGTACAGCTCCATCTTGAGCATGCCATCCTCATAGAATTCCGTATAGCGGCCCGTATACGGGGTGGTTTGTGTCTCATCGGTATAATACTGTCCCTCGCTCAATACCAAGTCTTGCGCCAGCACGGTCCAAGAGGCATCCCGCCAAAAACGCGAAAAGTAAACATAGCTTTTATTCTATGATACATTCTTATCTAAATTATACATAAAAAAGACACCGAGGGATCTTTCCGGATACCTCAGTGCCTTTAACAAATTCACAACCTATTCAATGCCAAGCTTGATTAATATTCGGTATTTTGAGGATCCCAATTAGTCCAACCGGCAGTCCAGTCATTCTTTCCGTCGAAAGCACCTTTGTAAGTTACTTTTTCGAAGAAGCTGTTGTTCAATACCTCATCGACAAATTCAGCGCCTTGCACAGCTGAAGCTACGACAGAAGAGTAATCACCATCTTTAGAGATAATCTCGTTGGTCGTTGCCAGAGTCGTGTTGCTACCGGCAAGATTGAAGAAGTTCTCACTTACCTTATCATCCTCATAGAAGTTCTTCCACATACCAGCAAAGATCACATTCTTGATGGCGATGCATCGTTTGCCGTACCTTTCTTATCAGTAGCACGAAGTCCGTAAGGCCAGCCGGTGAATACGGAGTTGTAAACATTCAAGCTGGTATTACGACGCAGGTGCATGGCTGCCTGGAATTTACCACCCTTGGCACCGTTAGCAGCGTCGGCTGTCTTGGCTTCCACCTCAGCCTGTGTCTTATCGGATACCTTGCCATAGAAAGGACCTATCAAGGTTACGTTGGAGAAGACCGGCTTGGTAAGCGGAGTGTTGGAAGAACCGTCACCGTCGTTATCAGATTCAAAACCGTTAGAGTCTGAAGTATCAGCGATATTCTTATCACGTACGCTCAACAAGAATTGCAGTTTACCCGTATAACCGAAGTCTGTATCGAAATCATCATCCAGCCTTTGTAAGCGATCAAGTGTTTGGCATTTACCGTTCCACCGAACCATTCGTAAGAATCATCGTTCGAAATGAAACCTGAACGAACTCCACTTCTGTGCCGCTACCAACGCCGCCGAAGGTTAAGCCATTGATTTCCTTGTCTGGCTCCAAAGGATAACCGGCGAACTCGATACGAACGTATTTCAATTTACCGGAACTTTCCGCATTAAACTCATCGGAGGTCGTATTTCCATATAATGTACCAGGTCCTCCTTCGATAGTTGGTTGATTGGTACGATTCACACGAGCGTTACCACAAATAATCAGACCGCCCCAGTCACCTGTCAAACGTTTACCCGGCTCTTTATCGGACGTAAAGACGATCGGTTTGTCAACAGTACCTTCGGCGATGATCTTAGCGCCCGGCTCGATAATCAAGGAAGCGGCTTTCTCGCCCGGACTAACGGACACACCTTTGATAACAGAACCAGCCTCAATAGTCAATGTAGCGCCTGATTTCACGTATACGAAGCCTTTCATGAAGTTCTTGTCGCAGCGTTGATCGTTAGATCAGCCGTGATATTTCCTTCCAATATCACCTCTTTGGAAGACGGAGCATCATTAGAGACAGTCACGGTACAAGTAGCCGTTTTACCGCCATCCTTCGTAGTTACAGTAATCGTAGCGGAACCTTCGGCCACGGCTGTTACCTTACCGGCATCAACAGTCGCTACCTTTTCATCGGAAGTACTCCATGTAACCGTTTTATCCGTAGCGTCACTTGGAGTAATAGTCGCGGACAAGGTAGTGGATTCGCCCACCTTGATAGTAGCGGTAGTAGGACTGACTGCCACAGCCGATACGGCTACGGAGCCATCAGGTTTATCATCGTCATCACTACACGATACAGTCCCAAACATAACGGCCATCGTTAACACAGAGGCCAAACCTTTTAAGAGAAATCTGTTCATAATAAAAACATTTTGTTTGTAATATATATATATTCAATTAAACATCAAAACCTAAGGGAAACACCGATATTGATATCCACTCCCGGGCGATAGCTGCGGATCAGTTGCTCACGCTCGCTCTTGCCGCCTTTGTCGTCTGTCAGTTTCACGAACTGCTTGTACTCGACCTTGGAGTTCAATATATCCTGGATTCCCGCCTTGATCTCGACAATCTTGCCAATCTTCTTCGAGAAAGTAAGATCCAACGAGTTGCGGGGCATCTCATATATATCAGGGATATCCTCGTCCTGGTTCTGCATCGGGACACCGACCGACTCAATACGCTTCCCGATCCGGTTATAGAGCAGGGAGGCGGAAATCCCCTTGTCATCGTACTGGTAGAAAAAACCGGCATTAACCAAGTAGGGGGATTGCCCTGCCAAAGGGCGATCCCGCTCCGGTGCCCCTCCTCGAAACGGACACGGCTATAGATATATGCGGCGTTGCACACAAAGCTCAAGCCTCGCAGCCCTATAAAGTCGAGGTTCTTTTTTAACGTCCAACTCTACGCCGAAGGTCTCGGCGTTCTTCGCGTTATGATAGGTATATTGCAGGCCGGAACCAGCCTCGTTGTACGTCTCCTCGATAGGATCCTTGAAGTGCTTGTAGAAACCGCCGATCGTGATCATCTCGCCCGCGGCGGGATAGAACTCATAACGAAGATCGATATTGTCAGCGTAAGCGTTCTTCAACTCCGTATTACCCACGATGTTTGCGTCTCGCTCGAAGTTGAAGTACACGTAAGGCACTACCTCTCGGAACTCCGGACGGTTGACCGAGCGACCGTAAGCGGCGCGGACCAAATGTTTTTGTGAGAGGTTGTAGGCAACATTAACTGAAGGGAAGAAATCCGTCGTCTTATTATCCAAGTGTACCGGAGTAGTACCGTCCGAGCTATATCCGTCCATCTTCAATTGGTAGTATTCCATGCGAACACCGATATTAGCGTTCAGCACCTCCCCATAGTTCAATTTAGCGGAGACATAGGCGGCTCCCAACATGTTCTCGGAAGTATAAGAGTCACTGTTCGTAGTTGTCTCACGCATCCATATCTTATCCGCCGAGATATTTTCGTCGGCGAACAACTCCGTATAATCCCAGTCCGCATACCGGTCGTAGCCGCTACCCAACAGGTTGTAGCCAAAGCGACGGGCAGCGAAGGTACGGCTCTTATATTCACCGTAGACACCTCCATTGAGAACAGGAGCGAACCTATCGGATACGGTGAATTTATGTTCGTAGTTGGCGGCTAGCGAGGCGCTGTGATCCTTCAATTCTTGGTAATAACGCATCGGGTCAGAGACATAGTAGTTCGGCTGTTCCGTACGGTTCTCGTCAAGGATGGAGTTCACGATCTTACGATCCGGCTCACGGTAGGAGGCGAAGGCATAGCCCACCGTCCAATCCACCTTGTTGACATTTTCTCGCAAGGTATGCACACCGCTGATCTGCCCAGAGTAAGTGGTACGCCCGGTATAGAGGGATTCCCATTTACGGATATCCTTGTCGGAATAATAGTTCATTCCTTCCCTTTGTGTCAGAGCGGAAACGCCACGCTGGCTGAAAAAGTTGCGAAGCTCATATTTACTGCCATCCCGTTGGAATGACCAGTTAAAGAGGGCCCCTAGCTTGGAGGTATTTTTATAGCGGATATCGTTGTACTCAAAGCGGGGACGAGATACGTCGTTCTTCACGTCGTAGGCGATGTAGTTGTTATTCACCGTCTCCGAGTAATCGAACTCGGTACTCCAGTTCAAGTTCGTGATATTTCCGATCTTCCAGCCGCCCACATCATAAGAGCGGTGCGAGGTAAGGGAAATCTTCTGGTCGGGGATGGCGGTGAACTTGTTGATCCCCCAACGTTGGTTGATTTGGCGGGTAAAGGCTGCCGCCTCATCCGTGGAGTGTTCTCCTAAATGGGCGGGGAAAGAGGAAGGCAGGTTTCTCACGTCCGCTCCGAATCCAAGGTAGTCCTTCGCCGTGCCGTCCGTCAGCTGGAAGTTACGGAAGGTGGCGTTCGTGTTAAAGCCCATTTGGTAGGATACGTTGAAGGTGTTCCCGTCCGGGATATTCTTGGTCATCACCCGCACGAAACCGCCGGAGAAATCCGCCGGAAGCTCGGCCGAGGGACTCTTGTAGATCATCATGTTATCGATCAAGGAAGAAGGAAGCACATCGAACGAGAAGGCACGGCTGTCCGTCTCGCTGGAAGGGTCGTGGCATTGTTCAGCCATACATTATTATAACGTTGCGCCAGACCCCGGACCACGATGAAACGGTCGTCCACGATGGTGATTCCCGGGATACGGCGTAGTACCTCGGCGGCATCGCTATCCTGTGTTTTACTGATTTGCTGGGCGGAGATACCATTCACGACCGGAAGGCTCTTGCGTACGGTATTTAATACGGCCATCTCGGTTCCCAATTTCCGTTGGGCCACTACGACCACATTCTGTAATTGGAGGTTAGCATCGGAAAGCTCGATATTCAACACCGCCTCTTGGCATGCGACTACCGGAACATCCTTTACCGTTTGCGTTTGGTACGACACGTAAGAGGCGGCTACCGTATAAGTACCTGGTTTCACGTTCTCGATACGGAAATTACCGTCTATATCCGTGATAGCGCCAACCGTAGTCCCCTCGATCACAACCGAGGCGCCGATCAACGGTTCTTTTATCTTTGCGTCCGTAACCGTCCCGCAAATAACCCCTGTTTGTGCCCATAGAGAGAATGACAGGAAAACTCCCACCCAGAAAAGCCCTAACCTTTTCAATCTTTTGCCCCTTAAACTCTTTCCCATTATCTTACTACTTATTATTTCATCTTTGATTTCGACGCAAAAGTACGGGGGCGGTATTTCAAAGATGTTTAGATCCAATAACAATGAAGACAACAAATGTTACATTTTTAAGACCGCAACTTTTCCTTATCGTTTGACATAGCTAACGTATTTTTACTACATTTGCACTCCTGAATGCATAAAGACATTTAATAACATGAAGAACATTAAAATTTTCCCGAAAGACTGGTTGCAGTTGCATCCCTATAAACAAAGCACTCCCGTGGATTCCTATTATACCGGAATAGCGAACCGTATCTACGATATCATGGAGAAGACCGAGTTGGTAAACTCCTTCGAGGGCGAGGAAACAAAGCAGATCTGTATCCGCATGGCCGCCTACTTCGAAGACGTGATCTCCGGCATGGGGCTTTGGCGTGCTTCATCCTTACCCATAAGGAGCTATACGGCAAATACCTCCCCTTCTACACTCCGGACGATCATTATTACGACGATGAGGTGAACCTTGAGGACGTGCGTTTCCTCCTTTGGCATTATACCCAGCAGTATCACGGCTATCGTAAAGGCACTTTTGTCAGTCCGGACAACCCTGCCAACGAATCCACCGGCATGCTTATCTACGACCTGTTCTGCAAAGAGTGGACCACGGCGCCGGAGAATACCCGCATGGCCAAGCTTTTCGCCCTTGATACCCGCTACGAGCGGCAAGAGGATTACGATCGTCTATTGCAATGGTTCCATTACGAATCCTATATCCTGCCTGAGTCGGCCCGGGAACTGAGCGACTTCGCCCACGACCGCTGGAAGGAGCAGCCCGACCTCAACCAAGAGCAGCTTAACAACCTGCTCGTCAACAGCCACGGCATGATGGCCTACACCAGCAAGACCTCCTTGCTAGGTCTGACCTCCCCGCAATGGCTGGCAAAGATATTGCCCGCCGAGCATCCCGACCATGCGGTATTTCAGAACACCGCCGACGAGTCTGTAGCCACCCTGCCCGACGATATGCTGGAGGAAAACCGCCAACAATACGAGACTTTCCGCAAAGCCGCAGGTGACAAACTGCTTCTCTATTTCGACAAGACCGAAGATGCACAAACATTTATCACGGAGACTTCCGGCCTTATCCCCGCCGAGAACTTCCATCTTCCCGAAGACTGGCAAGGCAAGAAACTGGCGATCTACGCCACGCCCGAGGAAGGCGCCCAAGTCATCACCCGAGACGTGGAGCTGATCAAGGATGAGAACAATCCCTTCTACGACGCTAACCGTGCCGCCAAGCAAGCGCTCTCTTTCTTCATCGTGAAACATTGCAGCGTTTACTTCCTGCCTGAGCTGGTAAAGCGAGGCATGCTGGCCGACGCGCAAACGAAAAGCCTTATCAGCCAGAACGTGGCAAGGCGATCATACAAGAGAATTGGAAGTTCCTAGCCCGCTATTTCATCCGAGAATATCCCAATAGATAAAACAGATAGAAAGCACTGTCGCAAAACGTGACGGTGCTTCTTTTTTAGCTCATCTTTCATTTAGTAAATCCACAAACCAAATACCTTTCAAATAAAAAGAATAAACCCAGTAAATTATTACAAATAGAAACATCAGACAAGATATTCTTATCTTTTTCCCGCTCTTTCGCCCCGGCAAGCAATCACATTATGTCATTAATACCTATATTTGTAAAACAAATTGACGCAATAATTATTTATACACAAACATAAGGTCAGCAAATGAAAACAAAAAAGAATCATTTTAATAGCAGACAAGGATTATACGACCCGTCTTATGAACATGACGCTTGTGGAGTAGGAATGTTAGTAAATATCCACGGCGAGAAATCGCACGACATCATCGAATCAGCCTTAAGGTACTAGAGAACATGAGGCATCGAGGCGCTGAGGGAGCCGATAACAAAACGGGTGACGGAGCGGGAATCCTATTACAGATCCCGCATGAGTTCATCCTCCTGCAAGGAATTCCGGTTCCAGAGAAAGGCAAATATGGCACCGGACTAATCTTCCTCCCGAAAGACGAGGAACAGCAAGCGAGTATCCTCAGTATCCTCATCGAGGAGATCGAGAAAGAGGATTAACCTTGATGCACTTACGCAAAGTTCCCGTTCATACGGAAATCTTGGGAAAGGACGCACAAGCGACCGAACCAGATATCAAGCAGATATTCATCATCGGCTGCAACGATCAGCAAGAGCTGGAACTAAAGCTATACCTCATACGTAAGCGGGTCGAGAAAAGGGTATCGGCCACCGACCTTCCGGCCAAGGATGATTTCTATATAGCGTCTCTTTCCACCAAAAACATCGTTTACAAAGGCATGCTGGAATCCATGCAGCTACGCCATTACTTTCCGGACCTGACGCAACCTTATTTCACTAGCGGACTGGCCTTGGTACACTCACGTTTCAGCACCAACACCTTCCCCACTTGGAGTCTGGCGCAACCTTTCCGCCTACTGGCACATAACGGGGAAATCAACACGATACGAGGCAACCGGGGATGGATGGAGGCCCGGGAGAGCGTACTCTCCTCCCCCAGAATCCCGGATATCAACGATATACGCCCGATCATCCAGCCGGGCATGAGTGACAGTGCCTCACTGGATAACGTATTGGAATTCTTCGTGGCCTCCGGGATGAGCCTGCCGCATGCCATGCGATGCTGGTACCGGAGAGTTTCAACGAGAAGAACCGATCTCCGAAGACCTAAAGGCTTTCTACGAATATCACTCCATCTTGATGGAACCGTGGGACGGGCCTGCCGCCCTGCTCGTTTAGCGACGGACGCTACGCCGGAGGCATGCTAGACCGTAACGGTCTCCGCCCCGCCCGTTACCTGATCACGAAACATGACATGATGGTCGTGGCCTCCGAAGTCGGCGTCATGGATTTCGAGCCTAACGAGATCAAGGAAAAAGGCCGTCTGCAACCCGGAAAGATCTTACTCATCGATACCGAGAAAGGCGAGATTTATTACGATAGCGAGCTGAAGGAACAACTGGCGAACGCCCAGCCCTACCGTACTTGGCTGGAGAAAAACCGGTGGAATTGGACGAGTTGAAATCCGGCCGTAAGATCCCTCATAAGGTAGAGGGATACGACAAGCTACTGCGTACGTTCGGATACAGCCGTGAGGATATCGAACGTATCATCGTACCGATGTGCACGGGAGGGGCGGAACCGGTCGGCTCCATGGGCAACGATACGCCACTGGCCATATTATCCGCCCGTCCGCAAATCCTCTATAATTATTTCCGCCAACAATTCGCCCAAGTAACCAACCCGCCGATCGACCGATCCGCGAGGAACTCGTCATGAGCCTGACCGAGTATATCGGGGCGGTGGGAAGCAATATCTTAGTTCCAACCGAGAGCCACTGTAAAATGGTTCGGCTGAACCATCCGATCTTGACCAATACGCAACTGGATCTCCTGTGTAACATCCGGTATAAGGGCTTTAAAAGTGTTAAGCTCCCCACTTTGTTTAACGCAGAGAAAGGATGCGCAGGACTGAAAGCTGCCTTGGACGAATTATGTAAACAAGCGGAGCAATCCGTCACCGACGGCGTTAACTACATCATTTTAAGCGATAGAAACGTAGATGAGAAAAAAGCGGTGATCCCCTCCCTGTTAGCGGTAAGCGCCGTGCATCACCATCTGATCTCCGTGCAGAAAAGGGTGCAAACAGCGCTGGTAGTGGAAACCGGCGAGATGCGTGAGGTAATGCACGCCGCCCTCTTACTAGGCTACGGGGCCAGTGCCATCAACCCTATATGGCTTTCGCTATCTTGGATGATCTAGTAGACAGGCAAGAGATACAATTGAATTACGAGACTGCCGAGAAGAATTACGTAAAAGCCATTCGCAAGGGTTTATTCAAGATTATGAGCAAGATGGGGATCAGCACGATCCGCAGTTACCGGGGAGCGAAGCTTTTCGAGGCGATCGGCCTAAGCCGGGATCTGGCAGATACTTACTTCGGGGGAACCACCAGCAACATCGGTGGTATCCGCTTGGAAGAGATAGCGGCAGATGCGATCGCCATGCACAATGACACATTCTCCCACCCCACGGATTCTTTATTGGAACATAAAGGCATTTATTCCTTCCGCAAGGATGGCGAGAAACACGCTTGGAACCCGGATACCATTTCCATGCTTCAACTGGCTACCCGCTTGGGGAGCTACAAGAAATTCAAGGAATATTCCCATGTGGTTGATGAGAAGGAAAGCCCCATATTCTTGCGTGACTTCCTGACCTTCAAACAACGCACCCCGATCCCCTTGGAGCAGGTAGAGCCGGAAGAAGCGATCATGCGCCGCTTTGTCACGGGAGCGATGAGCTTCGGCTCTATCAGCCGGGAAGCGCACGAGACGATAGCTATAGCCATGAACAAGATACACGGACGCAGTAACACGGGCGAGGGTGGTGAGGACTCGGCTCGTTTCATCCCCCGTGAGGACGGGTTATCGCTCCGCTCCGCCATCAAGCAAGTAGCCTCCGGACGCTTCGGCGTGACCACGGAATATCTGGTAAACGCCGACGAGATCCAGATCAAGGTCGCCCAAGGAGCGAAACCGGGCGAAGGAGGACAGCTTCCCGGCTATAAGGTGAACGATATCATAGCGAGAACCCGTCACTCGATCCCATGTATCTCTCTGATCTCTCCCCCACCTCACCACGATATTTACTCGATCGAGGACTTGGCGCAATTGATCTTCGATCTGAAGAACGTGAACCCTCAAGCGAGATCAGTGTGAAACTCGTATCCGAGAGTGGCGTGGGAACCATCGCCGCCGGTGTAGCCAAAGCAAAAGCGGACCGGATCGTGATCTCCGGGGCGGAAGGAGGAACGGGGGCTTCCCCGATAAGCTCTATCCGTTACGCCGGAATCCCACCTGAGCTAGGACTATCCGAGACTCAACAGACGCTCGTGATGAACGGCCTCCGGGGGCAAGTCCGCTTGCAAACAGACGGACAGTTGAAAACCGGACGGGATATCGTATTGATGGCGATGCTGGGTGCCGAGGAGTTTGGATTCGCCACCTCCGCCTTGATCGTTTTAGGTTGTGTGATGATGCGTAAATGCCATATGAACACGTGTCCGGTAGGTGTCGCTACCCAAGATGAGGAATTACGTAAACGCTTTCATGGTCGACACGAATATTTGGTGAATTTCTTCACCTTCCTCGCCCGTGAAGTTCGGGAATATCTGGCAGAGCTAGGCTATACGAAACTAGACGATATCATTGGCCGTACGGACTTACTCATGCGTAAACCTTCCGATCATATCGAGAAACATGACCTATTGGATCTCAGCCGCTTGATCCATCTACCGGAACAAGCCGCCACGCAGACCATCCATCAAGTCACCCGTCAACTCCATGCGATCGACAACGTGAAAGATGTGGATATCATCCGTCACGCAAAGGCCGCCATCGAATCCGGACAGGAAGTATCGTTGGATTATGCGATAGCCAACACCGATCGTTCCGTAGGAGCCATGCTTTCCGGAGAGATCGCCAAGCGGTACGGGAACATCGGGTTACCGGAGAACACCCTGCATATCAAGTTCAAGGGGGCGGCAGGCCAGAGCTTCGGGGCCTTTCTGGCTCACGGCGTACATTTCCGGTTGGAAGGCGAGGCGAACGACTATCTCGGAAAAGGATTGAGTGGCGGACACATCTGCTTAATGCCTCCGGTACGCTCCACCTTTATAGCGGAAGACAATACGATAGCCGGTAATACCTTATTATATGGGGCTACCAGTGGTGAGGTCTATATCAACGGCCGGGTCGGAGAGCGTTTCTGCGTGCGAAACTCCGGGGCGATCGCTGTCGTGGAAGGTGTAGGCGACCATTGTTGCGAGTACATGACCGGAGGCCGGGTTGTCGTCTTAGGCAATACAGGCCGGAACTTCGCCGCCGGAATGAGTGGTGGTGTCGCTTATGTGTGGAACAAGAATGGTGATTTCGATTACTATTGTAACATGGAAATGGTAGAGCTTTCCTTGATCGAGGATAGCACCTCACGAAAGGAACTTCATGAATTGATCCGCAAGCATTATCATCATACCGGCAGCCATCTGGCCGGATTGATGCTCGATAACTGGAACAAGTACGTGGATGAGTTCATCCAGATCGTCCCGATCGAATACAAGAAAGTACTCCAAGAGGAACAGATGCGCAAACTCCAACGCAAGATTGCGGAGATGCAGAAAGACTACTAAATATTTACACAAAAACAAGAGAACTATGGGAAACCCAAGAGCATTTCTAACGATACATAGACAAGAGGCGGGCTATCGTCCCGTCCACGAACGTATAGATGATTTCAGCGAGGTAGAACAGACCTTGAACAGCGGCGACCGCCGTACGCAGGCCTCCCGCTGCATGGATTGTGGCGTACCCTTCTGCCACTGGGCCTGCCCGCTGGGTAACAAGCAACCCGAATGGCAAGATTTGTTATACAAAGGCCGTTACAAAGAGGCATATCACGTATTAGAGCAGACCGACGATTTCCCGGAGTTCACGGGACGTGTCTGCCCCGCCCTCTGCGAGAAAAGCTGCGTACTGAAACTTAGCTGCGACGAACCTGTCACGATCCGTGAGAACGAGGCGGCTATCGTGGAAGCCGCTTTCCGGGAAGGATACGTACAGCCTATCCAACCGGTACGCAACGGGAAAAAGGTAGCCGTGATCGGTAGCGGTCCCGCCGGATTGACCGTAGCGAACCAATTGAACCGAAAAGGATATGAAGTCACCGTATTCGAGAAAGATGAGTTACCGGGCGGCTTGCTACGTTTCGGCATCCCCAATTTCAAGCTAGGCAAGCACATTATCGATCGCCGTATCCGCATCATGGAGCAAGAAGGGATTCTTTTCCGTGTAAACACGATGGTCGGCAAAGAGATATTAGCGAAAGATGTAGTGAAAGATTTCGACGCTGTTTGCGTAGCGATCGGCGCCGAGGTTCCCCGGGATCTATCTATCGAGGGACGTCATTTAAGAGGCGTACATTTCGCCTTGGAGTTATTAAGCCAGCAGAACCGGATCTTAGAAGGCATCCCGATCCCTCCCAAAAGCCAGATCAATTGTAAGGGCAAGAAAGTCTTAGTGATTGGCGGAGGCGATACGGGTAGCGATTGCGTAGGGACAGCGAACCGTCATGGGGCGGCCTGTGTCACCCAGATCGAGATCATGCCCCAGCCACCCGTCGGACAGAATCCGGCGACACCTTGGCCCATGTATCCCCAAGTACTGAAAACCAGCAGCAGCCATGAGGAAGGTTGTATCCGCCGGTGGAACCTAGCCTCTAACCGTTTTATCGGAGAGAAAAACAACCTGATAGGGGTTGAGGTAGAAGAAGTCGAATGGGCTCCCTCCCCAGACGGAGGCCGTCCGCAAATGAGACAGACCGGCAAGAAAGAGATCATCGAGCCGATCTGGTTTTCCTCGCCATGGGCTTCCTGCATCCGGAGCAAGAAGGATTGATCAAAGAACTGCGATTGCTACCGACAACCGCGATAACATCGCCGTAGACAACGCCGGATATACCGCCAACAGCAACCTATTCGCCTGCGGAGACGCTGTCAGCGGAGCGAGCCTAGTCGTAAAAGCGATGGCCTCCGGCCGTAATGTCGCCCGATCCATCGACCGTTTCTTACAAACCAACTAATTTTCAACTCTCAATTTTCAATTATCATGTGTGGTATAACAGCGATATTCAATATACACGACAGAGCGCAAGCCCTGCGTAAACAAGCGTTATTAATGAGTAAACGAATCCGTCACCGGGGGCCGGACTGGAGTGGTATCTACCAAGCAAAACCGCTATCTTAGCCCATGAACGCCTTTCCATCGTAGACCCCGCCTCCGGAGGACAACCTTTGGTCAGCCCCAACGGGAAACTCATCCTCTGCGTCAACGGAGAGATCTACAACCATCAGGAATTACGAGAACGGTTAAAAGGCGATTACGAGTTCCAAACCGGCTCCGATTGCGAGGTGATCCTCGCCTTATACAAGAAGAAAGGGATTGATTTCATCGAGGATCTCAATGGTATTTTCGCCTTCGCTCTCTATGACGAGGAGAAAGAGGTTTACTTGATCGCCCGTGACCCGATCGGCGTGATCCCGCTCTACATCGGATACGATGACGAGGGGCACTTGATGGTATCTTCCGAGTTAAAAGGGCTTGAAGGCTTCGCCACTCATTACGAACCGTTCCTCCCCGGTCATTATTTCTATAGCGAAGACCGGAAACTCACGAGATGGTACACCCGTGACTGGATGGATTACGCCAACGTGAAAGATAATCCTACCGACGTACAACAACTTCACGATGCGCTGGAAGCCGCCGTCAAACGCCAACTGATGAGCGATGTCCCTTACGGCGTCCTTCTATCCGGAGGTTTGGATTCCTCCATCACCTCCGCTATTGCCAAGAAATACGCGGCGAAACGCATCGAGACCAATGGGGAAAGCGGACGCATGGTGGCCTCAACTCCACTCGTTCGCCATCGGATTGAAAGATGCCCCGGACTTGATCGCCGCCCGTAAAGTAGCGGATGCGATCGGTACGGTTCATCATGAGATCCATTATACGATACAAGAAGGATTGGACGCTTTACGAGATGTCATTTATCATATAGAGACCTATGATGTCACTACCGTCCGAGCCTCCACCCCCATGTATTTATTGGCCCGTGTGATCCGGAGCATGGGTATCAAGATGGTACTAAGCGGCGAGGGGGCGGACGAGGTATTCGGGGGATATTTATATTTCCATAAGGCCCCGAATGCACAGGCTTTCCATGAAGAGACCCTGCGTAAATTAAGCAAATTGTATTTATATGATTGCTTGCGCGCGAACAAAAGCCTTTGCGCATGGGGCGTAGAAGGACGAGTGCCGTTCTTGGATAAAGAGTTTCTTGATGTGGCCATGCGTCTGAATCCGGTGGCAAAGATGTGCCCGGGTACGATCATCGAGAAGAAGATACTTCGAGAAGCATTTTCCGACAGCTTGCCCAAGGAGATCGCTTGGCGGCAAAAAGAGCAATTCTCGGATGGGGTAGGCTATGGCTGGATCGATACATTAAAGAAAATAACCTCCGAGTCGGTCACTGATAAAGAGATGGCGAATGCCGCCAAACGATTCCCGATCAATCCGCCCCAAAACAAGGAAGAGTATTATTACCGCTCCATCTTTGAAGAGCATTTCCCCAGCGAAAGCGCGGCGAGAAGCGTACCTTCCATTCCTAGCGTAGCGTGTTCTACCGCAGAGGCTTTAGCTTGGGACTCGGCTTTCAAAAACATGAACGAGCCAAGCGGCAGGGCCATAAAAGACGTACATGAATCCGCTTATTGACGAATATTTCTTTTCTTTAGTAGCAAAATGCACCAACTTTTATGAATAATAAACGCTGGTGCATTTAATTTTTATAATAACTTTGCCAGCTAGAGTCATAAAACACTTTAAAACAAATTTATATGAAGAAAATCTTTACA
>ENA-OQEB01000227-OQEB01000227.1-human-gut-metagenome-genome-assembly--contig:-NODE-227-length-23814-cov-1.654030_pt1 | contig 23814 bp, 33 predicted proteins | sample MGYA00242787_ERZ504619 | MGnify/ENA primary metagenome ERZ504619 (study PRJEB26092, sample SAMD00036317) | human gut metagenome | host: Homo sapiens | study: EMG produced TPA metagenomics assembly of... | reverse complement strand
CAAAAGATGCAGTAACCTTGTGTATTACAATGGTGGGAGTGATGGCATTCTGGATGGGAATCATGGAAATTGCGTCCCGGGCGGGAATTATTGAGATGGCATCGAAAAAAATGAGACCGCTGATCCGATTTTTGTTTCCTGATATTCCGAAAGAGCATCAGGCGAATCAGTATATTACAACAAACTTTATTGCAAATTTTCTGGGGCTGGGCTGGGCGGCAACGCCTGCCGGACTTCAGGGAATGCACACTGGCCGAATTAGAACAGGAAAGAAGGATGAAAGAGCGCCGGGAAAGGCAAGAAAGCCCGGCGTGGCATCCAATGAAATGTGCACATTTCTGATCATGAATATCTCTTCGCTGCAGTTGATCCCGATCAATGTGATCGCCTACCGGAGTCAGTATGGAAGTGTGAATCCGGCGGCAATTGTAGGTGCGGGGATTGTGGCGACAACAGTGAGTACGCTGGCCGGGATGGTGTATTGTAAGATTATGGACAGGAAGAGATAAGTCCGATCCGGGCATACTCGATCAATTCTTCTTCCACGCGTTTCATCACTTCTTTTGTCTCCGGATTGGTATAAGGGATCCTGGCAATGATTTTGGGAATATAGTTTTGCTCTTCGATGATATCCAGACTTTCCCGGAAGTTAATATCATAAAAATAAGCAAGATAAGAAATCCAGTAATCCATCGGTGTTACCCGGTCAGAGGACAGGATACATTCATGACGTAAAATAGAATCTCTTACTTTTGGAGAAATCGCAGAGGCGCCTGTTTCCTCTGCGGAAGTATCCATAAAAGTTTCCAGTCTGTCTTCCAGTTTTACACGGCAGTTGTCCAGTTTATCGGCATCCCGGATGATCTTTGCATGAAGTAAAGTACGTGCATCGGAAATTCCATCCAGCTTAAAATCACTGTGTTTGGCAATGGAAATACGGATGATTTCGTCAAAATCAGATTCGGGAACAAACCTGCGGATCAGGTTTTCTCCATTATCATTATTGAACAGAATTTTTACACCGTAAGCGGCATGATCCATCGTGTCCGGAAGAAAGCTGTCGAAGCGTTTTAACTGCTCAAAACGTCCGATATCATGCAGCAGGGCGATCATCTTTGCAAGTGTGGTATCTTCCTCAGATAACCGCATACGGGCTGAAATGTCAGTACTTTCTTTTACAACGCCGTAAGTGTGTACGATCTTTAAACGGATTTTGTCATTGTGGCAGTCGTAGTCTTTTAAATAATTGTTGAATTGTCTTTTTGCGGTGTAAAAATCCATAAAAGTGGCACTCCTTATTATTGGGCATAATTATTTTTCCAGTTGTTTCTTAAGTTGTTCAATGATAGTTTGTTGTTCCTGAATAATGCTTTGTTGTTCACCAATGGTATTTTTCTGTTCATCGATCGTATCCTGCATTTGATCGATCATGTACTGCACGGTATTCTTATCCAATATTTGTAATTCTTTTGAAAACAATCCCATAACTTTCTCCACATTCCTGCAAAGCTCATAAATCTCCCGGTACATAGGAATAAACTTCGGATATTGTTTGATTAGCTGGACGATTATTTCCGGATTATCCTCGCTGAGAAATGTGAGCCACGCATCTAAATCGTTTTTGATACCTTATCGGACAAAGTCCGCCCGCCGCAGGCATGTATTACGGGATGCCCGGATGGGTATACCTTTATTGTGACGGGTTTCCCGATAGATGTCAAGTGGGATGAAAACGAATTCCTGCAGAAGCTCCATATGAAGTCCTGTATCTGACTTTTGACAAAAATGGTGGACATAATCCTGCTTGTGCCGTTTCATCTCTCCAGAACTTTTTTCTATAAAAACAATGGTATACACGCTTTTTATATCCCGATAGCTGAATTTCTTTTTCCGTTCATTTTTGGCACGTTTGTATTGCCGGAGCAAAAGATCAGCCAAATAGCATGCACTGCGTTGTCCGGGAAAGGAATATCCTATTTTTTTGCACTTCAATGTTTGCAATGCTTCCATCTTCCAGTTGAACAACAATATCCATAATAAGCAAAGCATTTTCTTCTGCAATTCGGGAAGAATCGTTTGGAAGTACGTGTAAAATACGAATATGCCATTGTAATATCAGTGACAGTAATTCTTCCAGACGTGAAGGTACAGTATCCGGATTTAAAATTTCTTTGAAAAAAGAATCGTAAAGTATTTTGACACCCTGCATTCCTGTGCAAAATTGCAGAAATTCTTCTTGTTGGGATTCGTCCCACGAATCAAACAGAAATTTTAATTCAGGGGTAGTTTGAATTTTTTTACAAAGCTCCTCTCGGGTTTGAATCATTGGAAAATATTGTTTTAATCCATTGCTCATAAGCGGTTCCTCCTGATGGTTTGTGAATTAGATTGAAAATTTGATGATTTCATCTGGATTTGTTTTTTGAAAATAAAGAAGAGAACATGGAAATAAAAAGAAATATCCGTTCTCCTGAAATGTTATGAATAAAGTCTAACACGAGGAATATGAAGTGTCCAATAAAAATTTCATAAATAGAATAACACTTCCATTCCTCACTGCTATTTTGCAGATTTTTGTGCAAGATTCCCCATAAAAAATCGCCTTTTACTTTCCTCAAGCAAAAGACGATTTTTACGATTTTCTTTTATTTCACACTCTCTTTTGTAATCAGCTCCACTTCCACCGGGATGGTTTTTTCCACTGTTTCACCCTGCAAAATCTGAATCGCGGTCTCAACTGCTGTCTCTCCCATCAGATTCGGTTTCTGTGCCACAGTTGCTGCCATTTTTCCTGCTTTGACTGCTGCGACTGCATCGTCTGTCGCATCAAAACCAACCACCAGGATTTTCTTGTTTCCAACTGCTTCCACTGCTCCAAGTGCCATCTCATCGTTATGTGCAAATACACCCTGAATTGCGGAATTTGCCTGCAGCATATTTTCCATAACACTCATTCCCTCAGAACGATTGAAGTTCGCGGTCTGTTTGGAAACAACATTCAGCTTTTTATCTGCCACCAAATGGAATCCTTTTCCTCGCTCGATCGTTGCACTGGCTCCGGAAACGCCTCCAGTTCTGCTACTTTTGCATTTTCTCCAAGAAGTGATACCATATATTCTGTTGCCATTTTCGCACCTTCCACATTGTCAGAAGCAATGGCACAGTCTACGTCTACTCCGTTTACACCGCGGTCTACTGAGATCACTTTAATTCCTCTTGAAACCGCATCCTTCACTGCCGGTGCAACTGCATCGGAATCCACCGGATTTACGATCAGGACACTGATATTTTTTGAAATCAGATCTTCGATATCGCTGGTCTGTTTTGCCGCGTCATCCCCGGCGTCTACCACGATCAGTTTTTCCCCTTCTGTTTTTGCCTTTTCTTTTGCACCTTCACTTAATGTGACAAAGAATGGGTTATTTAATGTAGAGACAGAAAATCCGATACTTCCATTTCCTGCCGCTTCTCCGGATACGTTTTCTGTTTCTCCGTCAATCGTAATCGCATTACAGCCGGTCACACCAAACACCATAACTGCCGCAGCCAGTACACTTACAAATCTCTTCATTCTCATACCGTATTCTCCTCTCTTATCTCTTCTGTCAGACAATACCGCGATCAAAATTACAATTCCTTTTACCACATCCTGATAATAGGAAGATACACCCAGAATATTCAGTCCATTGTTCAGTACTGCAATGATCAGAACGCCGATAAATGTTCCCCAGATCTTTCCACGTCCGCCATTCATACTCGTTCCGCCAAGTGCTACGGCTGCGATCGCATCCAGCTCATAGCCCTCGCCCAGTGTCGGCTGTGCAGAACCAAGACGGGATAATAAAATCAACCCGGAAAGTGCAGCCATACATCCGGAAATCGCATAAGCTGCCAGTTTTGTGCAGTCAATATTGACTCCTGCCAGATTGGCTGCTTTTGCATTGCTTCCTGTCGCATAAATATGACGTCCGAAAGTTGTTTTCTGCAGTACGAATAAGAAGATCACAAAAATCAGTAAAAACAAGATGACCGGAATCGGAATGTGATAAAAGTTTCCTTTTCCTACCACTTTCAGTGTAAAGCTGTCTCCCAGGTTGGAGATCGGTTTTCCATCCATATAGATCATCGTCAGTCCACGGAACACGGTCATTGTAATCAACGTTGCAATAAAGGGCTGTAATCTGCCTTTTGTTACAAGAAATCCACTGATACATCCAAATCCGGTTCCGATCACCAGCGCCAGGATCATTGCCAGTCCCACCGGCATTCCGCCTGAAATAAATCCTGCACACAATGCCGTCGTCAGAGCAAGTACCGAACCTACAGACAGGTCAATCCCGCCTGTCAGAATGACACAAGTCATACCAAATGCGATGAGCCCGTTAATAGAAGACTGTCGAAGCAGTGATAAGAAGTTCCCCACTGTCCGGAATTCCGGACTGATCGCTCCGATCACAACAATTAACAATACAAGCGCGATCAGCGCTCCCAGATCTTGTATATAATTTGCCGCTTTTTTCTTATTCATTGAGATTTCCTCCTGTCGCCAGAATCATAATATTTTCCTGATTTGCCTCTTCTTTGCTTAAAAATCCTCTCACCAGACCTTCTCTTACTACCATTACCCGGTCAGACATTCCGAGCACTTCCGGCAGTTCGGAAGATACCATAATGATCGCCACTCCCTTTGCGGCAAGATCATTGATAATACTGTAGATTTCCTTTTTTGCCCCAATATCCACACCGCGGGTTGGTTCATCCAGAATCAGCACTTTCGGATTCGTGTACATCCATTTTGCAAATACAACCTTCTGCTGGTTTCCACCGCTTAAGTTATTACATTCATGCTGCGGTCCAAAACACCGGATATGTAACTCCTCGATCCCCTTTTTGACCAGCTCTTTTTCTTTCTCTCTCTGGATCACCCCGTGTCTGGAAATACGCTTCAGATTTGCGAGAGAAATATTTTTCATAATGCTCTCTTCCAGCATCAGCCTTCTACTTTCCGGTCTTCTGTGATAAATCCGATTCCGTTTTTCATTGCCTGTTTCGGCGTTTTGTTCTCGATCTGTTTTCCATTCAGAAAAATCTCTCCCGTCACATGCGGCATATTTCCGAAGATTGCCTGCATAATCTCCGTTCTTCCGGCTCCCATCAGCCGGATACTCCCAGCACTTCCCCTGCATGCACTTCAAAAGAAACCTTTTCAAATACGCCCGGACAGGTCAGATTTTTTACTTCCAGAACACGATTACCGATGCTTACGTTCCGCTGCGGATACCGCTCTCCAATCTCTCTTCCGATCATCATTTTGACTACATCATTCATGTCTGTCTCAGAAATCTTCTTTGTGTCGATATAAGTTCCATCCCTCAGGATCGTAATCCGGTCGCACAGTTCAAAAATCTCTTCCATCCGGTGCGAGATATACACAATGGAGACACCCCTTTCACGCAGCGCGTTTGCAGCCTCAAACAGTACTCTCGTCTCACTCTGTGTCAGTGCTGCCGTCGGCTCATCCATGATGATCACCTTTGCATTTACCATCAGCGCCTTTGCAATCTCAACCATCTGCTGCTGTCCTACGGAAAGCTCTTCCATCCGCTGTCCCGGATCGATCTCTACTCCAAGGCGTTTCAAGATTTTTTCTACTTCCCGGCGCATTGCTTTTTTGTCACATACACCGCACTTCTTTTTGATTTCTTTGCCGAGAAACATATTTTCTTCTACTGTCAGATCAAATAACACGTTCAGTTCCTGATGGATAAATACAATCCCTGCTTTTTCTGCTTCTCTGGCATTTTTGTAGCAGACTTCCTGTCCGTCCACGATCACCTGCCCACATCTTTTGTATAAACACCTGTCAAAATCTTCATCAACGTCGATTTTCCCGCACCGTTTTCTCCCATCAGTGCATGAATTTCTCCGGTACTGAGTACAAATCCGGCATTGTTCAACACGGCATTGTTCCCAAAAGACTTGTTGATCCCTCTCATTTCAATTTCCATAAGCTGTTCTCCTCTCTTAGAAAATACAACCCGACTGTAAAATAATATTTGCATAAGGCGTTGTCTCTCCGGTTCGAATAACTGCCTTACATGTTTTTGTCATTTTTTTCAGATCACTGTGAAAAACAAATTGTATCTCTGGTTTGAAACCCGTTTCATGCTTTGCAAAAAATTGTTCGATCTGACGGAGTATCTCCGGATTCTGAAGTTTCATCTCCTCTGCCAGTATGATCTTCTCTACTTTCATATCTGCCCTACTTCTTCCAACACATCCATAAAAGACGGCTGTCCGAATTTTACGGCCAGATCGATCCGTTCTGTCTCATCCGGGATCGGCAGTCCACAGTCTCCGATACAGATTGTGTCCGTATGTCCCATATAAGACAACACTCTGGAAATATCACTGTTTAAAATCCCCTGTCGTTTCATGCTCTTCCTCCCAGTTTTTCCAATTCTTCTTCGACTTCCTGTGCCATCGGCATTCCGCTCTGTGCCCCGAATTTTTCTGTGGATAAGCTGGCTGCCACATTCGCATACCGAAGTGCTGTCTCCATATCCGCTCCTTTTGCTCTCTGCAGGGCAAATGCACCGTTTAACGTATCTCCTGCCCCGGTCGTATCTGCCACATTCGCTTTTCTCGCCGGTACACTCAAGATTTCTCCATTCTTCAAACAAGTAATCACACCTCTGGAGCCCTGTGTGATGATCAGTTTTTCCGGATACTCTCTTAACAAGTCCTCTGTAGAATACTCCTCTCCAAAAATCAGGACCGCTTCATGTTCATTTGGTGTTACATACGTCACTTTTTTCGATCACTTCCAACGGAACGTTTGACGCCGGAGCCGGATTTAACACTACCGGAATCTGATTGTCATAACAGAAATCTACAACATAATACACCGTATCCAACGGAATCTCCTGCTGCAGCACAACCATATCAAAAGTCTTCAGCTCCTCTTTGATCCTGTCAATATAATCTCTGTCCACTTTCCCGTTTGCTCCCGGAACCACGATGATCGTATTGTCATTTTCTCCGACTGTGATCATAGCAATCCCGGTCGGAACTCCCTCTAAAACCTTGATATGTCCCGTCTCTACACCGACTTTCTTGAAATTCTCCAATAACCGGGTACCATTTGCGTCATCTCCAACACATCCGAACATCTCCACTTTTGCTCCGAGCTTTGCCATAGCAACCGCCTGATTCGCACCTTTCCCTCCCGGAATATAATGAAGGCTGTCTCCACGAAGTGTCTCCCCTTTTAGCGGAATCCGCTCTGCGGTCACCGTCATATCCATGTTAATGCTTCCTACTACTGCCAGTTTCATTCTGCTTCTCCTTTCTTTTTCGTCGTCTGACGCCTGATCAGCTCAACATCAAATATATTTTCTTTCTGATACGAAATCTCTTCTCCATGATGGATGATCATCTGTACTGCCAGTTTTCCCATTTCTTCAATGGGCTGGGAAATGGTCGTCAGCTCCGGTGTCATTCTCCTGCTGAACTCAATATTGTCAAATCCGACCAGCTGTACATCTTCCGGGACTCTTCGCCCGTTCTGATGAAGCACCTTATAGACTGCCATTGCCGCCATGTCATTGCTCGCCAGGATTCCATCGGTATCCGGGTATCTGCGAATCAGTTCTTCTGCTGCCGCAAGTCCGGCATCGTAATCATAATCACAGTCGATCCAGACAGCTTTTCTTCCATACTTTCTGCACACATCCTCATATCCCTGATAACGCTGCTGCCCGCTGGAAAACTTCATCGGTCCCCGCAGGCACACAATATGCTGACAGCCGCATTCAATCAGATGCTCTGCGCAAGTTTTCCGCCTTTGTAATGATCTGATTCGATAAATGCGATTTCCCGTCCCTCAGAAAGCTTTCTGTCCATCACGACAACCGGAAGTCCGCATTCTGCAATCTTCTTTCCGGTCCGATCGCTGTTGGTCATGATCACAATTCCATCTGCCTGCATCTGTACAAGCATCTGAATGTTCATCCGTTCTTTCTTCGGATTATTTGCTGAATTGCATAACAGCATCTTATATCCGTTTTGAAAGGCTTCCTCCTCCACTGCTTTGGCGATTTCACTGAAAAATGGATTTTCAATATTCGGAACGATCATTCCAATAATCTTTGATGATTTCTTAAACAATGCCCGCGCCAGTTCATTTGGCTTGAACCCCGTTTCTTGAATAGCATCAAGAACTCTTTGCTTCTTCTCCTCATCCACATTCGCTGTTCCATTCATCACTCTCGATACAGTAGCAGGTGAAACTCCTGCAATCTTTGCAACTTCTCTGATACTTGCCATCTTATGTCCTCTTTCTTTTGCTGCTGTGAAACTTTTTGAAACCCGTTTCATATCTTGATTTTATTATAGGCATAACTCCTGACATCTGTCAATCTCCTTTGTAGACTTTGGTGGTATTGTATAGATATCTCTCTTTTCTTTTATTCCTATCGCCCAAAAACTCTGCCTTTTTTATGCATAATCCCTATTTTATTTTTCCGCTTCCATTATACTTGACTGTTTCAGTCCAATATTGTAAGATGAGACAAAACGTCAGGGAGGTCAGATATGTTATTTACCAAAGAATGTGATTATGCAATCCGCATCATGCGTGCATTATCTTCCGGAGAGTTAATCAGTGTCTCACGGATCTGCGAGATGGAGCATCTGCCCTCTGCCATGACTTACAAGATTACCAGAAAGCTGGAAAAGTCCGGATTTTTAAAAAGCTGTCGGGGTACCAACGGGGGATATGCGCTCAACTTAAAGCTTGCAGATATTTCTCTCTATGATCTCTGCGCTGCCATAGATCCGGATATCCTTCTTTTAGAATGTATGAAAGAGGGTTATCATTGTTCTATGAACAGTCCGAAAAATCCATGTCTGGTACATCACGAATTCTGCCGGCTGCAGAATATGCTGGTGCAGGAAATGAAACAAAAATCTCTTGCCGAATTATTTCGGTAAGTGTTTTTTTGCCCTAATCTTTACTATTTTAGTACAGTTTTATCAAAGGAGGATCTTACAAAATGAATCAATGTTATGGATGCAATACATGCAAAAGCGCAGACAAGCCTCTGGAAGGCTTTATCCGCTCGCTTCCGATGGAAACTTCCCATCACCGCGTGGAAGGACAGAAGCACAAAATGTGGATTTGGACTGCAGGGAGTCTGTTGTCGTCTCTGCTCCAACGGTCCTTGCCGCATTACTCCAAATGCGCCGAGAGGAATCTGCGGTGCCGATGCCGATACGATCGTAACCCGCAATTCTTAAGAGCAGTGGCTTCCGGAAGCGGATGCTATATCCATATCGTTGAGAATACTGCCCTCAATCTGAAGAAAACCGCCCAGATCAAAGGAGAATTAAAGGGTCTGAAATCGCTGGAGCATCTGGCGGAGATGTTTGGAATTACAGACGAAGATGTCTATGTAAAAGCAGAAAAAGTGGCAGATGCCGTACTTGCCGATCTGTACAAACCGGAATATGTTTCTGCAGAACTGATTGAGAAAATCGCATATGCACCACGTATTAAACGCTGGAAAGAACTGGGAATCATGCCGGGCGGTGCAAAAGCAGAGGTATTCAAAGGTGTTGTAAAATGTTCCACCAATCTGAACTCCGACCCTGTGGATATGCTTACCGACTGTCTGAAGCTTGGTATTTCCACCGGAGTGTACGGGCTGACCTTAACCAATCTGCTCAACGATGTTTTGCTCGGACAGCCGGAGCTTCGCCTGGCCCCCGGTAGGACTGCGTGTGATCGATCCGGATTACATCAACATTATGATTACCGGACATCAGCACACGATTTTCGTAGATCTTCAGGAACGCCTGATTTCAGAAGAAGCAAAGACAAAAGCGCAGGCTGTTGGTGCAAAGGGATTCAACTGGTAGGATGTACCTGCGTAGGACAGGACTTACAGCTCAGAGGCGCACACTATACCGAAATATTTGACGGCATGCAGGAAACAACTATACAAGTGAAGCAATCCTGGCAACCGGAGCGATCGATGCAGTTCTTTCAGAATTTAACTGTACTCTTCCGGGAATCGAGCCAATCTGTGAAGAATTGAAGATCAAACAGATCTGTCTGGATGATGTTGCAAAGAAAGCGAATGCGGAACTGATGCCGTTTGAATTTGAAAACCGCGAAGAACAAAGCAGCATTATTATTGATAAAATCATCGAAGCTACAAGGAACGACGGGGAAGTGTTGCGTTACATCTCATGGAAGAACATGGAAATGACCATACATTAACGGGTGTCAGTGAAGGTTCTTTAAAATCCTTCCTGGGCGGAAAGTGGACACCGCTGATCGAACTGCTGGCATCCGGAGAGATCAAAGGTCTTGCCGGTGTGGTGGGATGCTCCAACCTGACTGCAGGCGGACATGATGTCTTGAGCGTGGAACTGACAAAAGAACTGATCTCTCGCGACATCCTCGTCCTTACTGCCGGATGTTCTTCAGGCGGAATCGAAAACTGCGGACTCATGACTCCGGAAGCTGCCAAATATGCCGGTCCAAAGCTGCGCGCTGTCTGTGAAAAACTGAACATTCCGCCGGTTTTGAATTTTGGTCCTTGTCTTGCGATCGGCCGTCTGGAAATCGTTGCAACAGAAATCGCCGCAGAGCTTGGCGTAGATCTTCCACAGCTTCCACTGGTGCTTTCTGCCGCACAGTGGCTGGAAGAGCAGGCACTGGCTGACGGATGCTTCGGACTTGCACTGGGACTTCCGCTGCACCTTGGACTTCCTCCGTTCGTAACGGGAAGCAAAACTGCAGTCAAAGTACTCACAGAAGATATGAAAGAACTGACCGGAGGACAGGTCATCATCAACGGAGATGCGAAAGAATCTGCTGATATCCTGGAGCAGATTATTCTGGAAAAACGCCAGGGCTTACATATATAGGAGGTGCCGCTATGAGACGAATTATGATCGATGCCTCAAAGTGCGATGGATGCAAAAACTGCACCATGCCTGTATGCAGGCGCACCGGGAAACACCGGGAACTGTTTATGATCTGGATCTGACGGACATCCGCAATGAATCCAGAAACCACATCGAAAAGCTGCCGGACGGAACCTATCGCCCTATTTTTTGCAGACACTGCGATCAGCCGGAATGCGTGATGTCCTGTATGAGCGGTGCTCTGACAAAGGATCCGAAAACGGGACTCGTATCTTATGATGAAACAAAATGTGGCTCCTGCTTTATGTGCGTTATGAATTGCCCGTTCGGCGTCCTCAAAGCAGATACTGCCACCCGTACCAAAGTCGTAAAGTGCGACTTCTGCCTGCAGGACGGTGCAGAACCCAACTGCGTAAAAGCCTGTCCAAAACAGGCAATCTATGTTGAGGAGGTGTCATTATGATGCATGTTATTATCGGAGTGGGGGCTGCCGGGATCACCGCAGCAAAAACCATTCGCAGCCAGCAGCCGGATGCCTCTATTACCATGATTTCCACAGATGAGCATGTACACTCCCGCTGCATGCTTCACCGTTATTTGAGCCATGAACGTCAGGAAGATACCTTGTCCTTTGTAGAACCTGACTTTTTTTGAAAACCAATAAAATCGAAATGGATCAAGGGTGTTTCTGTAAAAACCGTGGATGTAAAAAACCAGCAGGTTCTGCTTGATAATGACACATCCTGCCACTATGACAAACTCCTGATCACAACCGGTGCAAACAGCTTCATCCCGCCTGTTGGACAGTTCCGTGAGGCAAACAATGTATTCGGACTGCGGCATCTTTCGGATGCTCAGGCGATCCGCCCGCTGGCCGATCAGGCAGAACAGATTCTGATCGTTGGTTCCGGTCTGGTTGGAATGGACGCTGCCTATGCATTTCTCGAGCAGGGTAAAGAGGTTACTGTTGTGGAAATGGCAGATCGTATTCTTCCGATCCAGTTAAATGAAACTGCCGGAACTGCCTATCGGAAATTATTTGAAGAACACGGATGCCGTTTTCTTCTTGGAAAAAAGGCTTCTGAAACGCATATGAACAGCAATGGTTCAATCGACTATGTCCTTCTAGATGATGGCACCCGGGTAGACTGTGATCTGGTCATTGTTGCTGCCGGTGTTCGTCCCGCAGTTGAATGCGTACTGGATACTTCGATCGAAGTAGATCGTTTTATTAAAGTGTCTGACACCATGGAAACCAACTGTAAAGATATTTACGCTGCCGGAGATGTAACGGGACTGTCCGGAATCTGGCCAAATGCTATGAAACAGGGACAGGTTGCCGCTATGAATATGTGCGGAATTAAAACACTTTACGAAGACCGTTACGCTATGAAAAATACGATGAACTTCTATGGACTGGTTACGCTTTCCCTTGGAAGAGGAACAGAAGAAGAGGGAGATGTTGTTCTCGAACAGGAAGATTCTCACAATTATAAACGTGCCATTTTACGAGATGGAAAATTAGACAGTATTTTATTACAGGGAAGTATTGATTATTCCGGAATTTATCAATATCTGATCAAACATAAGATCGACCTTTCCGGTATGGAAAAAGATGTTTTTCATCTGTCTTTCGCTGATTTTTACGGAGTGAAAGAAAACGGCGGATATTGTTATCAGGATCAGGCATAAAGTAAAAGCATTCCTGCATGGATCATTGCTTCTTGGCATATGATTTCCGGCAGGAATGCTTTTTATTTTATTATCTCGCAGATTCACCAACTGCAGCTGCTCCGCTCAATCCGTCTTCACTCTTTTTCTGGTCATAAACCTCTCTGTCTAAAAGCTGCTCGGATTTTGCCACAAGAACTGCTGCTGTTGCCGCACCTGTCACATTTGTTGCTGTACGCATCATATCGACAACGCTTGAGATCGGAACCAGAAGTACAATAATCTCTACCGGAAGTCCTGCTGCAGTAAACAGTGCTGTGGTTGTTACTGTGGAGGTTCCCGGAACTCCTACTGTTCCGATGGAAACGATCAGTGTCAATACGATCAGAAATACATACTGGACTGGGACGTAAATGCTTTTTTCTTCCCAGATAGGACAGCAGTACAAACAGAACTACTGTAATCGCCACTGCCGCTATCGCTAAAACATCAATATCCATTATTTTACTCCTTTAAATGCCGCATCAAGATCTGCGATCAGATCTTCTACTTTTTCAATTCCGATGGAAAGCCGGATCGTGTTTGGTTTGATTCCCTGATCTAACAATTCTTCCTCCGTACACTGGCTGTGAGTGGTGGTTGCCGGATGAATCACCAGAGATTTCACGTCTGCTACATTTGCCAGCAGGGAAAAGATAGACAGCTGATCGATAAATGCCTGGGCCGTCTGCGCATCTCCCTTAATCTCAAAAGTAAAGATAGAGCCGCCTCCGTTCGGGAGATATCTCTTATATAATTCATGGGTTGACTCCGTTTCCAGTGACGGATGGTGTACAGCCTCTACCTGCGGATGATTCGCAAGATACTCCACGATCTTCAGCGCATTGCTCACATGCCGCTCAACACGCAGAGATAATGTCTCCAGCCCCTGCAGGAAGATAAAGGAATGGAACGGAGAAAGTGTTGCACCCGTATCACGCAGGATCACTGCACGGATATAGGTTACAAATGCCGCACTGCCTGCTGCATCTGAGAACGATACACCATGATAACTCGGGTTGGCTTCTGAAATCCACGGATATTTGCCGGATGCCTTCCAGTCAAACTTTCCACTGTCAACGATCACGCCTCCAATCGCTGTTCCATGACCGCCGATAAATTTCGTTGCGGAGTGAATCACCAAATCTGCACCATGTTCGATCGGCCGGATCAGATACGGTGTTGCAAATGTAGAATCTACTACCAACGGAATATTGTGTCTGTGCGCGATCTCTGCCACCTTCTCCAGATCGATCAGATTTGAATTCGGATTTCCAAGTGTCTCTACAAATATCGCTTTTGTATTTTCCTGAATGGCTGCCTCAAAAGATCCTTCTTTCTCAGGGTCCACAAACGTTGTTGTCACATCGTTTGTGAGCGGAAGAGTATGCGCCAGAAGATTGTATGTGCCGCCGTAGATGGTCTTGGATGCCACAATATGCTCTCCCGCCTTTGCAAGTGCCTGAAATGCATAGGCAATTGCTGCCGCACCGGATGCTACAGCCAGCGCTGCCACACCGCCTTCTAATGCTGCAATACGCTGTTCGAAAATATCCTGTGTCGGATTTGTCAGTCTTCCATATATATTTCCTGCATCACGGAGTCCGAAGCGGTCTGCCGCATGCTGTGAGTCGTGAAATACATAAGAGGTTGTTGCATAGATCGGGACTGCTCTTGCATCTGTAACCGGATCTGCCTGTTCCTGTCCAATGTGTAATTGTTTTGTCTCAAATCCCCAGTTTTTAGAATCTCTGATATCTGCCATTTCTATTTCCTCCTTCTTTGGAATCTGTTTCTTTCTTAATTCCTTGTAATCATATTAACATAGTAGGATTTATTTGTCCAATATAGATTGAGAATATCCTGTTATAGATTTATTTTATAGCAGACTCATTGTTTTGTATGGCTGCTTTAACCGTATCCAGAAACATTTCATGTATTCTGTTGTCCTGATCTAATTCCGGATGAAATGCCAGCCAAACTGTGTCCCGTATTTTACTGCCACGATCCAATCATCTACTGCCGCAAGAACTTCTACTCCTTTTCCAACTTTTTCAATATATGGAGCCCTTATAAATGTCATCGGTATTTTCCCGATTCCCTTCATTTCCTGTACTGTACGGAAACTTCCAAGCTGTCTGCCATAACCGTTTCTTTTCACCGCTGCCGGCAATGTTGCAAAATAAATATTCCGGTCATTTGTCAAATTTTCCGCCAGAAGGATCAGGCCGGCACAAGTTGCCAGCACCGGCAGTCCTTCTTCGATTTTCTGCTTCAATATCTGATACATGTCCAGCTCTTTCAGAAGTTTTCCCTGCACAGTACTCTCACCTCCGGGAAGGATCAATCCATCAAACGGTTTCATCAGGTCCTCTTTTTTGCGGAGTTCCATACATTCTATTCCCAGGTCTTCTATTTTCTTCCGATGTTCCGCAAATGCTCCCTGTACTGCAAGTACTGCGATCTTCATTCTATCTGCCCTTTCCGCCATCAAAAGTTCTATCTCCTGTTCATTAATTCCTACCATTGCCTCTCCCAGATCCTCAGAAAGCTCTGCCAGCATCCTGTAGTCTTCAAAGTTTGTTACCGCTTTTACAATTGCTTCTGCCCGCTTTCTCGGATCTCCTGACTTAAAAATACCAGATCCCACAAATACGCCTTCTGCACCAAGCTGCATCATCAGCGCCGCATCCGCCGGAGTTGCGATGCCTCCCGCCGCGAAGTTTACAACAGGAATACGCCCGTTATGATGTACATATTCAACCAATTCATACGGTACATTTAGGGCCTTTGCTTCCTCAAACAGCTCATCCTCCCTCATGGAGACCAGTTTTACAATTTCCCGCTTCATCATTCTCATATGTCTGACTGCCTGTATCACATCTCCTGTTCCCGGCTCTCCCTTTGTACGGATCATAGAAGCTCCTTCATTGATCCTTCTAAGCGCTTCTCCCAAATCTCTTGCACCACATACAAATGGTACCTGGAATTTGCGTTTATTAATATGATAAACATCATCTGCCGGAGAAAGTACTTCACTCTCATCAATATAATCAATTTCGATTGCCTCTAATATCTGTGCTTCAACAAAATGTCCGATCCTGCATTTTGCATAACTGGAATGGATACTGCTTCCTGAATTTCCTTGATCATCTTCGGATCACTCATTCTGGATACTCCGCCCGCTGCACGGATATCAGCCGGAATCCTTTCCAGCGCCATCACTGCACATGCTCCCGCCTCCTCTGCAATCCTTGCCTGTTCCGGTGTTGTCACATCCATGATCACTCCGCCTTTTAACATCTGTGCTAACTGCTTGTTGAGCTCATATCTTTCTGCACTCATTTGCTGTACCTCCTCTTAATTGCTATCATTTTTATATGAATACTACATTAAGATTGGCTTTTCTTAAATATCCAGTTTTAACGTTTTTAACCATGCCAGTTTTAAAAACAAAAAAGCTACCGCTATTATTTCCAATATTTTTCTACTTCCTGCTCAGCCTCTTGGAAAGAAAGCTGGAACTTTTCCTGTACCTTTGCACACACGCATTCTTTTTCCATTCCCATTTCCTGTAATAATTCTACAGTTGCCTGTCTTCTGCCTTCTTCTGCCTTCTTTCAATCCAGTGTTTTTATAAACCGTAGAAAAGTACTGGTGATCTCGAATCGCACGCTCTCTTGCCTCATATTCCAGACGCTTCTCCTCATCCGCACTGATCCGGTTCAAATCCTCATACGCCTTCTTAATATATTCGCTTTTTTCCGCTGCCATTTCAAATTCCTCCTTGGTTTCTGCATTGATAAACTGAAGCCATTTCAGCAGCTCTGTCTCCGGATACTCATATTTTGCCAGTTTCGGGAGTTCCAATGTGTGGATCTCAACTTTATCACTGTACATCTTTCTCCCCTGATCTGACCAGAAGTGAAAACAGGAGTAATATTCTTCATCTTCAAACATGGTAAAATTCAAAATCCCGATATGAATACATTTTTCTAATTTCTGATAGTCTTCTCCTGGTTTTAATTGATCGGTAAACATCTTCCCCAGATAGAACAACGTGCGTTCTGCCAGTATTCACTAGCTGTCACCTGAATTTCAATGTCAATCTGCTCCTTGTTATTTAACAAAACCCGTACATCCAAAATTCCCAACTTATCATCTTTATCCTTCTGGCGCAAATGGGACGGCAAAATCCTGCTCTCAACGATTTCTCCCAGATCAATTCCAAGTACCGCCGCCAGAAATGCGTTGCGCACCTCTTCATCTTCCATCAGCTCTTTAAAACAGAAATCTACTTTTGGCTTCATTAAAAATTGTGTTGTTTTTTCCTTCTTCATACATGCTCCTCCTTGGTTTCTGATGGAATTCAGAAGATTTCGATGAGCATGTAACTGTATTCTTAATTTTATTATATCTTTTGACACGATGTTTCACAATCGCAAATACAGACAAACTCCATCTATTCTCTTGTTACTATGCACGGTAACGTCTTATCCATCTTTTCTGTGCGTTTATTTGGAAATTATTTTTGAATGGCCTCTTATGCCATATTTGAAAACTGAAAGGGATTCCTTTAAGATTGGTTTTATTATACTTGAAATTTTGTTGGGACACAATTAAATTTCCATGAATATGTTATAAATTTTTCCGTAAAAGTTACTGTTCACACCGGATGTTAAATATAGGTTCTGAACCGTCATGCTTGCATGTAAGGCAAAGAATCTATATTTAACATCTGGTGGAACCAGTCACCGCCCATACATAAGCAATCTAGCACGAAGTGCGGTACTGGAGTGCGCAAGCACGACGATTGCGCATGGATAGGTGGAGATTGGTGGGAACAGTAACTCCGTAAAAGTTACTATATGTGAAAAGAAACAAGGAAGCTGCACCTTTGCGCAAACTTCCTTGTTTCTTTTCTCTATAAATTCCAGCGTTTTCCCTGAGATACTCGCAATCGGTCCATAGCTCTCGCCAGAGATGCCTGAGAATGATAATATTCCTGGATGCTCTGTTTCTGGCGGATTCGCTCCTCTGCACGCTCTTTCTGCTCCTGTGCATGACGGATATCAATCTCCTCCGGCTTTTCTGCTGTATCTACCAGCAGTGTCACACGGTTGTTGACTACCTCTGCAAATCCTCTTCCGAGTGCAACTTCTACCCAGTTTCCTTCTTCGATCTCCATACGGGCCATTCCGATCTTCACTGCAATCACCATATTTTCATGGTTCGGCAAGATTCCCTTTTCACCATCCGGCGCCGGAATTACAAGCTTTCTGCAGCGTCCTTCGTAAAAAACCCTGTCACTTGCGATGATTTTCAAACCAAATGTATCCATATGCCACGCTCCTATTCTGCCGCCTCAGCATTTGCCTTTGCAATGACATCGTCAATAGTTCCTACATTGAAAAATGCAGATTCCGGATATGCATCCATCTCCCCATCAATGATCATTTAAATCCACGGATTGTCTCTTTTAACGGAACATATTTTTCCAGGGATTCCTGTAAATGTCTCTGCTACAAAGAATGGCTGAGACAAAAATCTCTGGATTTTTCTCGCACGCATAACAGTTGCCTTATCTTCATCTGACAACTCTTCCATACCAAGAATTGCGATAATATCCTGCAGTTCTTTGTATTTCTGAAGAATTGCGATGACTTTATTTGCCACTTCGTAATGCTCTTCTCCGACTACATCTGCTTCCAGGATACGGGAGCTGGATTCCAGTGGATCTACCGCCGGATAGATACCCTGCTCTACAATCTTTCTGGAAAGCACGGTCGTTGTATCCAGATGCGCAAATGTTGTCGCCGGAGCCGGGTCAGTCAAATCGTCCGCCGGCACATAAACTGCCTGTACGGAAGTGACAGATCCGTTCTTTGTAGAAGCGATACGTTCCTGTAATTCACCCATTTCCGTTGCCAGTGTCGGCTGATATCCTACTGCAGACGCATACGCCCAAGCAGTGCGGAAACCTCAGATCCGGCCTGTGTAAAACGGAAAATATTATCGATGAAAAGAAGTACGTTCTGATGCTGTTCATCACGGAAATATTCTGCCATTGTCAAACCAGTCTCAGCCACACGCATACGCGCTCCAGGCGGCTCATTCATCTGACCGAATACCAAAGCAGTCTTCTCCAGAACACCGGACTCTTTCATTTCAGACCAGAGGTCATTTCCCTCACGGGAACGCTCTCCGACTCCGGTAAAAATAGAGTATCCACCGTGCTCTGTCGCAATGTTTCGGATCAATTCCTGGATCAGCACCGTCTTACCGACTCCTGCACCACCGAACAATCCGATCTTACCGCCCTTTGCATATGGTGCAAGAAGGTCGATGACCTTGATTCCCGTCTCCAGGATCTCTACTACAGGACTCTGATCTTCAAATGTAGGCGGTTCTCTGTGGATTACCCATTTTTCTGCATCCTCGATCTGTTCTCCATTATCAATTGTTTCACCTAATACATTAAACAGTCTGCCCAGTGTCTTCTCACCGACAGGAACTTTGATTCCTGCTCCGGTGGCTGTTACTTCCATATCTTTATGCAGTCCTTCACTGGCAGCAAGCATCAGGCAGCGCACCTCATTGTTTCCAAGGTGCTGTGCAACCTCCATGATGCATTTCTTTCCGTTATTTTCAACTTCCAGAGCATCCTTGATATAAGGAAGATTGCCGTCTTCAAATACTACGTCAACGACAGGTCCCATAACCTGTACAATTCGTCCTTTATTCATATGCTATTCTCACTTCCTTTTCTGCTTCTGCGCCTTCGCACCGCTGCAAACTTCCGTAATTTCCTGGGTAATTGCAGCCTGTCTGGCTCTGTTATATACGATTGACAACTCCCGGATCAGGCTTTCAGCGCTGTCTGTAGCAGCCTTCATCGCCATCATACGGGCATTGTGTTCACTGGCATATGCCTCTACCAGACATCCGTAGACCATACCAATGACATAGTTCGGAACAATACTGTCCATCACACTGTCTGCGGAAGGATACAGTTCAATTGCTTCCCGATACATATTCAGAGGCATTTTCATACTTCCGAAGTCTTTGGCCTCCAACGGAAGCAGTTTCAATTTTTCCGCATCTGTCTGTACCGAATTCTCCATGCGGGTGTATACAACATACACTTCATCCAGCTCCCCTGCCAGAAACTGATCGATCACCGACCAGCCAATATCTCTGGCACGGTGCATCGTCGGTTTCTGAACGGTATACTGGAAATTTGTGTCAATCTCTACATTATGTTTTGCAAAATAATGCCGTCCCAGCTCACCTACAACAAAGAGCTTGTGAATCCCCGGCTGTGCAAGGATCTCTTCTTCCAGCTTGATAATATTATGATTATAAGCTCCGGCAAGTCCCTTGTCTGCCGTAATTACGATCGAACCGATCCTTTTCTGCTCTGCCGGGATATCCTGGCGGGCATCAAAATAAGAATGCCGGATCTCTGGCACATGGCGCAGGATACGGGAAATCTCACCCTGAAGTCCATAAAAATACGGCTCTGTATCCGCCAGTTTTTTTCTGGCCTGCGTCATTTTTGAAGAGGAAATCATATACATCGCATTTGTGATCTTCATCGTATCTTTTACGCTGTTGATGCGGCTCTGTATTTCTCTGATATTTGCCATATTAACACCTGCTCTTCTTGAATTCCTTTGCGGTCTCCACGATCTTTTCGATCAGTTCTTCTGTCAGTACCTTTTTCTCTTCGATTTCCTGTCCGATTTCCGGATAATCTGAATCGAAATGACGAAGCAGGTCTGCCTGGAACTGTTTGATTTTTGCTTTTTCTATTCCAAGCATCACTTTATGTGTCGCCGCACACAGTGTGATGACCTTTTCATGCAGACTGAGCGGATGATAAAGCGGCTGCTTCAACAATTCCATCAAACCACTTCCATACTCCAGCTGTTCTTTTGTCGCAGCATCCAGATCGGAACTAAACTGCGTGAACACTTCCATCTCGCGGTACTGTGCCAGATCAATACGAATACTTCCGGATGCTTTTTTCATCGCTTTTGTCTGTGCGGCACCACCAACACGAGATACGGAAAGACCTACGTTTACGGCCGGTCTCATACCTGCTGCAAACAGATCGCTCTCCAGGAAGATCTGTCCGTCTGTAATGGAAATTACATTAGTCGGAATATATGCGGATACATCTCCTGCCTGCGTCTCAATGATTGGCAGTGCTGTAATAGAACCGCCTCCCAATTCATCACTCAGACGGCTGGAACGCTCCAGCAGTCTGGAATGCAGATAGAATACATCTCCCGGATATGCCTCACGTCCCGGTGAACGACCGAGCAGCAGAGACAATGCACGATAGGCAACCGCATGTTTTGACAGATCATCATAGACGATCAGGACATCTTTTCCCTGATACATAAAATGCTCTGCCATTGCTGTCCTGCATACGGCGCAATATACTGAAGCGGCGCACAGTCACTTGCTGTGGAAGATACCACGATCGTATAATCCAGTGCATCATTGTTCTTCAATGTATTTACGACTTTTGCAACAGTAGAAGCCTTCTTGTCCAATCGCCACATAAATACAGATCACATCTTTTCCCTTCTGATTCAAGATTGTATCCAGGGCAATGGATGTCTTTCCTGTCTGACGATCTCCGATGATCAGCTCTCTTTGCCCACGTCCGATCGGGAACATCGCATCAATAGAAAGGATTCCTGTCTCCATCGGCACACTGACTGATTTTCTGTCAATGATTCCCGGTGCCTCCTGCTCGATCGGGCGGTAATCATCTGCTTCGATCTCACCCTTTCCGTCGATCGGAGCCCCCAGTGCATTGACAACTCTTCCTACATATTTATTTCCAACCGGTACACCGGCCTTTTTTCCTGTACGAGTTACTTTTGTTCCTTCTTTGATATCTGTGTCCCGTCCAAAAAGAATGACTCCGATTTCATTTTTCTGAATATCCTGTACCATTCCTTTCAAACCTGTATCGAAGGTAACAATCTCTCCATACATTGCGTGATCAATCCCATAAATAGTCGCAATTCCGTCACCTACAGCAACGACTGTTCCCACTTCGCTGTCTTTGCTCACAACTGTCAAAATTTTCTATCTCTTTCTTTTAAAATAGAAATAATTTCATCTGAATTGATTGAACTCACCTTGTTCACCTCCAGGTTAATTTTTGTCCTAGTCTGTCCAGACGTCCTTTCAGACTCCAGTCATATTCATCGCTTCCTGTGCGCAGAACAAATCCGCCAAGCAGCGTACTGTCTGTCTGAATCTCAATCCTGGCCTTGCTCGCTTCATATTTTTTACAAAGGAACGCTTCCATATTTTTGAGCTGCTCGTCACTGGGCAGCTCTACACATGTCAATACGGCACTTAAGATCCGATCCTGCTCGTCACAATATCTGTCATATGCAGCAAATATCTCCGGAATCAGATCCATTCTCTCATATTTACATGCCACTTTCAGGAAATTTCTCATTTCCTGCGGAAATACCTTGTCGATCACACGTTCTTTCTTCTGTGCCGGAATTGTCGGATTCACAAACACATCATGAAGCTGCGGTACCTCCTCAAATATCTCTCTTGCTTTCTGTATGGCTTCCTTCGGAACATTCAGCTCATACAACACCTGTGCATACCGCATTGCTGCAGATGAACAGTACATCTGACTAGTTGTTGTCTGTGTCTTCATGAGCTTCACCTACTTCTTCCAGAAACTTATCATATATTTCCTGATTATTGCCTGTCCTGTTCTGCCACGATCTTCGCTGCAGCTGTCATTGCAAGTCCTGCGATTTCAGACTGGAGTGCACTCATTGTCTGCTCTCGTTCTACACGGATATCCGCCTTGCAGACTCGATGATATCTCGCCTGCCCTGGCATCCCGCCTCTCTACAATACGTTCATACTCTGATTTGGCGTCCTTACGTGCTTTCTCTACGATCCGCACAGATTCTTCTTTTGCCCCGCCAAGTGCCTGCGCATATTCTTCCTTCATCTTCATCGCATCTTCCTGTGCATTCTGGGCATTTTTCAATCCGTCTTCGATCAGCTGACGGCGCTTTTCCATAATGTCGGTCACAGGCTTGATCAAAAACTTCTTTAATAAGAAAGCCAGGACGATCAGGTTAATCATGGTATATAGAAAGTTCATATCAAATCTCAGCACTTCCCACACCCGCCTTTCCTGTTAATTCTATTTGCTTATTTTAAGAAGAATACGATCAGAATACCAATGATAAATCCATAAATTGCAGTTGCCTCTGCAAGTGCACAACCAAGGATCAGGTTCTTGCTGATCTTGCTTTCAGCCTCTGGCTGTCTTGCGATTGCATCCACTTGCTTTTCCTGTTGCGATACCAATTCCCACTCCTGCTCCAATACCTGTTAATACTGCGATTCCTGCTCCAATTGCAATAAGTGCTCCCATAATTCTAATCTCCTTTTTATTCTTTTATTTGTTCAAAAATTCCGTTTCTATTCCTGTTCTTCTGTCATAAACAGTGCGGTCAGAAATACAAATACATATGCTGAATCAGACCATCAAAATATCGAAATAGAAATTCATCGGAAGTGGTATAATCAGCGGAACAAATGCTTTTAAAAGTTCCATTACCACAAATCCTGCCAGCATGTTACCAAACAGTCGCATACAGAGCGACAATGGGCGGATAAAAATTTCCAGAATCATAATCGGTGCAACCACCGGCACCGGTTTGGCAAAATGCTTGACCCAATGTTTCATACCGTTTTTATGTATTCCTGAATATTCGATCAGGCACATACTCATCACGGCAAGTGCTGCTGTTACATTCAGATCTTTTGTCGGCGGCTTAAAGCCAAGCAGACCAATCATGTTGGCGCACGCCAGATAAAGAAGAACTGTGATCAGATACGGTATATATCTTTTGTTCCCTTTACCGAGGATCCCTTCAAAGAAATCCGTTGCCCAGTCAATTGCAGCTTCCAATGCCAACTGAACTTTTCCCGGGTTTTCTACCTTCAGATTTCTCACCAGAATCAATGATAATCCAACCAGAACCGCCATAATGATCCATGTAACAACCACGGACTCCGAAATTCCGCCGAGAACCGGAAGTTCAAATACTGTTTTACAGTTCAGCTCTTCCATCAATTCTGTTGCTAAATTTTCCG
>ENA-OQEB01000226-OQEB01000226.1-human-gut-metagenome-genome-assembly--contig:-NODE-226-length-23827-cov-2.183207_pt1 | contig 23827 bp, 25 predicted proteins | sample MGYA00242787_ERZ504619 | MGnify/ENA primary metagenome ERZ504619 (study PRJEB26092, sample SAMD00036317) | human gut metagenome | host: Homo sapiens | study: EMG produced TPA metagenomics assembly of... | reverse complement strand
CCGCTTTCCCTGCGCGGCAGCCCGGCGTGCGCCTGCTTCGCGAGCCGCGCGTCTCGCACCGGTAGTGGAACGCGGTGTGCTGTCGCCGTAGTCTGAGGCACGGGGCATTGCCTTGAATTCAGCGATCTTTGGGCCAAGGCTCTTGTTCAGCCATGCCACCTGCGCAGCTCCAGCGTCTGGAGTTCACGGCGGATGTGCTCATAGTAACCACCGCTCAGGGTGTTCTTTTCACCCTTCGTCCGGAAATCGGTTTTGTGAGTCAGCGAATCAGCAAAGCCGCGCAGACGCATGAACCGATCCGCCTTCCAGATGGGCACCTCATGATACTTGCTTTTTCTGTTGTTCGAATAGATCAGCATAGTCTCAACTCCTTTTCTTTTGTTTTGTCCGTTGGCCCTTCGGCTGAGACAGTTATATCATGTTTCCATATTTCAGACATTTCACAGAGAGGTCTTTCCTGAAAGTAACCTGCGTTTTTCGTGAAAGAAGCCTTGCGGTCATGCTCTGCGGATGCTATACTGGTCAAAACGGTGCAAAATGCACCGGAAGTCATTCATCCGCTGAGGTTCCGGTTCGGAACATGGAGGAACAGTTATGATGACAAAGCCCTCTCTGAAAGAAGAATGCCGCCTGAAGGTAATGGATGAAAAATGCTTATCTGGCCCCTTCCGGATCTCACTGGGCGGCCTGTATGCACGAAAGACGCGGGACAGGATGACCACAGCTCTTGCAAAGCAGGCGGGACGGTCTGAAGAGAGAGATACCGATAAAAAGAACAACCAGCACCGCATCCTGTGCGCATTACTGCCGGCGGAGTATCGCCTGATGCCCGACGGAACGGATCTCGCCAACCTGAAGGAAGCTTCCATCAGCCGTTTTTTTATCTGCGCAGAGAATCCCAACACAGGAAAGCTCTACTCCGAACGGCAGTATGAGGCCGTAGGGAACAACCTGATCGATCTTGCCCGGAAAGCGGGGTTCAGGACCGGTGAGTTCACCTTGCTTCCTCACATCCGTGGGCAGCTGCAGATCATGCTGGCAGAGCTGACAGAAAACGAGCGAAGAGATTTTTCGGCAGACGCGATGACACTGCTGGAACGGCTCAAGAATAAATCAAAAAAATACCCCGACCTAGCCAGCCATGCCGAGGGTCTGAAAAAACTGGGCACGCTGGAGGAGCAGCTGGCCTACCTGACCGTGATCGCACTCACCTGGTCCTGCTGGAGTTGGAATAACGACGCCCTGACAAAAGACCTCGTTTTCCTTCTCCTTACCCCCAAAAAGGAAGGCACAGAGATTAGCCATTGAGGCATGGAAAGAAAAGCGGCTGGCAGAAGACAACGACCGCTCTGCTAAGCTGCTGGAGCAGTGCAGAGACGCGTTCAGGCAGAAGGATTTCTTCACCTGCGGTGAAGCCGCAGAAGGCATTCTTGCGCTGCGGTTCGCGCCGGACCTTGTCCGGGGTGAAGCATATTATATGCTGTCTGTCTGCTGCGCCGAACACGGGTACAAAAGATCCTGCCCGCTGCCCAGCCCGAAGGAACTGATGCTCCGTGCTTACAAATTCGGTTATGCCGGAGCGCGGGAGGTCCTGCTGAACAAATACGGGTTCGATGCAGCGCCGCTTCTTCTGCGTCCGCGTGCCAAAGCACTGCACGGAACAGCAAGAGTGGTCTCCAACTGCATCAACCAGTACACAAAAACCGTCTTGCAGTCTGCACCGGATACACTGCGGAAAGAAGCAGATGATGCACTGAAAAAAAAAAGAAGATGCAGAAAAGTGGTTGTACTGTGCACCCGGAAAAAAAGCCCTTCAGGATTCTGTGGACTTCAGCCAGGAGACCCGCTACCTGTTGTTTGATGATGACCAGGAAAAGAATTTCCATGATCTGTTATATCTTCTGGACCGGATCGCCGCTGTGGAGCGCAGCAATCCGGTCAGCCCGGAGCAGTCTACCCGGCACTGGAGCGGAACTGCGATCTATCTGCGAGCCTCGGAGGATCGTTATGCCGCGCTGGTCGATACAGCTATGAAGCGTCTTGGTCAGTTCGTTGTCAAGGTATTCCTCATCGACGATGAAAAATGGGCAGCACAGGCCCTCCTCACCCGGCATCCGATCTACGAGCTGATCCAGTGCGTGTCCGGCAAGGAACTGAAGCGCGGCCCGTTCATCATCAATTTCACGGTGATCTGTGACAGGAATGCCGCGCTTGCCAGCCGCCTGCTGCGCGAAGCATACTGGCTCAGCACTTTTTCTTACCCCGGGCTTACGGTAAAGTTCCATCTGCTGTCACCCGTTGCGCAGGAGATTAAAAATACAATGCGGCTGGAGTTTCCCGCCATGTTTGAAGCGCTTCCGGACGCCGACATGACTTCCACTGTGACGTTCCTGGCAGAGGATCTCACGCTTCCGGCGCTTTCAGATTATCGGCTTGCAGGATATGTTGACAAGATCGAAGCGATGCCGAACTCATTCAATTATTATGTAATTGACGCAGGCGATGACATCTCAAGCCTCAACCTTGCGATCCGGCTGCGGGAGTGGAATGTGCGGAATTGCGTCACAAACCGTACATCTCTTCAGAACGGCAGCCAACCGCGCATCGCCTTCTACTGCAAAGATCCGGACATCGCCTATCTCGCGGAGAACATGGTCGTCCAGACCGTAGATCATGGCAGCAACTGGTATAACAATTACAACTTGATTTCCTTCGGCCTTCTCACAGACAACTACTCCTGGGATGCCATGGATGGCGGCTACTGGGAACGCGTGGCAGAATCCGTGCATCTGCAGTATTGCGGGATCGCCTGGAATGCAGCGGATGACGTAAAGAATGAAAATCTGGTGGACTACTATGCCAGAATGTACAACCGGGATTCCTCCATGGCTGCTGCCGTGTATCTGCCCTACCAGATGTTCCAGATCGGAACAGCCAATGCGGAACACATTGTGTCTGACGCACCGCTTGGCACCGCCGACTCAGAGGACACAAACGCAAAGCTTGCCCATGACATGGGAGATCAGTTCCGTGAAGCCATCGGGGAAAACGGCAAAGCCTTATCCCGGAGCTTGTCTGTATCGAACATGCACGCTGGATCCGATGGCTTATTCTCGCGGCTGGAGAGCTGCAACGCCGAATCAGGTGCTCTTCTATATGGAAGAAGGGAACCCCAAGCAGCAGCTGTACATTGCGCGGCTCCACGGCTGCCTGTGCGCATCGCAGAAACTGGCCGTGCTGGCAGAGCAGATGAAACAGGCGCTGACGCCAGATGACGGAAAACAGCCCCACAAGAACGACTGGAAGCGCTTTGCTGCATCCCGGAAAAAAGACACCGTCAAGCTGAACAATACCGACCGTGCCACCACGATTGGCTGGATCTATACGCCGAAGGACTTTGCCGAGTTCGACCGCTCTCATGTTCTCGCAAGCGCGGAACTTATCGAAGCACGCTGGATTGAACATGAACCTCCGGCCCCTGTGCAGGAGGCGCTGAACGGCATCTGACAGCCGGAAGGCTCCACTCTCTCCTTTGGAAAAGCAGGCCCCGCTTATGCACAGTGGTGGCCTGCTTTTCTCTGTTCGTGCGGCAGTGCGGGAAATCTGCGGGTTTCTGGCCGGGCCCGAAATACCGCTCTCCGGATGGCCGAATCCGTCAGATGACCTGATAGGTGTCCGAAAAATCCCGGCCGGAAATGGCATAGAGATTCTCCGGATCTGTGATGTTGATATACCCGCCTGCGTCCACATTCCATTCTTCTCTCCACTGCACGATGTGGATGGCCTCCGAAAGAAGCACAAAGCGCTGCGGGCCGCCTATGGGCTTGTACAGATCAGGATGACCCGGTATAGCCGTGTATTTTCTCCGGAACGTACTGTCGCCGATAATCCACTGATTAAGGTGGGCATGACAGTCGGCCACAGGGCTGCCTGACGCATCCGCCTTGGTGGCGATCCAGTCCGGATGGCCGGATGCGTCGGTTGAAACCACCGCCTCTTTCTCTTTCACAGCCGCACCGCCGGCATCCACAGACCACGAAATGACCTGTTCCCCCGGCACGCCCGGGCAGGCAAGGATGCGCGCAGTCTTTTCCGCTGTGAAGACCGGTGCGCCGCTATTCAGCAGCTCTTGGACATAAACCTTCAGATCGGTGATTTTTTTATACGCAGACATTTTTCCTTTTCCTCCGTTGTTATCGCAAAAAAGATCTGATCAGCACCCACAACATGATGATCACGATGCCGATCGGCATGACCGCGTTGATCCATGCCCAGGTGTTGTTGGCAATAGCTGCGGCGATGCACTGCCTGTAGCGCACGCAGCTTATAAGCACCAGCACCACTCCTGCAGCCAGCCAACCGAGAAGAAACCGCTTGATGACAGTCCAGACGGTAACATCCTGATAATACATGACAAATTCCTCCTTCTTGCATTTACCATCTTCTGAAGCCCCTGGACAGGCTCAGGATCAGACATAGGATCCCCGCTACAACGGCCAAGATGATGATCGCCGATGTTAGCAATTCCGACATCCACATCGCGATCACAGCGGTGATGATATTGAAGTTGATGATACAAAGATCGCCGCAGCAATGGAGATCGCTGACAGGATCAGGGTGGTTATTGTAACTGCGGAAATACCAGTGTCCGCGCCAAAGCCGCGTTCGGAACCAAAGATATCATTTTCATTTTTCATTTACAATTCCTCCTTTTTCTCTGCTCTGGTTCCATTATAGCATGCCCTTATTTTCAGAGCTGCTTTTTTTGCACTGATTCTGAAAGTAAAAGCAGGATCTTCTTCAGGCCGGACAGTGAACCGGTATCAGGCGTGAAGTGCAGCTTCTTGTCGGGGATGTTCCTTTTGATGACAGGAACCGTGCAGAAGGAACCAGATAGATGTACTCATTCGCAGCAGTCTTTACCGCAAACTGATCCGGGATCTGCCCCAGAAACCCCTGTCGCGGAAAAAGGTCGGCAGCACGGACTCTCAGCCGCTCCTGCGTTGCGATCGCCCAGTTGACTGTTTTACGGGGAGTGAAGATCAGAGCCGGCGGCTTGCCGACATTCGGCACCGGGTAGCTGTAGAGATAGGTTCCCCATAAAGTCTGGGACAGTTCTTCTGTGACTGCCGGCTGATCATGCCCCGACAGCACAACATTGGAAAAACTCAGGGCCGCACCTTCTGTGGATTCTTTTGCATTCCGGGAGATATAGATCAGTTCGATCCGTCCCTGCCGTTTCATACTGAACAAATAACGGAGAAGCACGTCTTCCGGTACGAACTCCAGTTCGTCCACGATCACACGGATTCGGTTGACCTTTTTCAGGGCGGCCGCCAGTTCTTCTTTCAGGTATTCGTTCATCAGGCCTGTTCTGCGGATGTCGTATAGAGCGCCTGCAGCGGGATGCCCTTCTGCGTTCCGCTCTGAAAATCGTATTTGGTATCGGCGCCAGGATCTGCCACAGCGTCGAATACAGAACTGAGCTTCTCACAGATGCGCCGCAGACAGATGCCTGCCTCGTGGTTTGCCAGGATCACGTCAGTGACCATGTTGTTCAGCCCCAGTGTAAGCGCATATCCGGCGATTTGATCATCGTCCTCCAGAAGCAGTGCGGACAATGCCGGCAGAGACACCGGATACTTCATGGCAACGATATTCAACGCTGCAGAGGCATATTGCAGGATCCGATCGATCATGGTGTGATATCCCAGGAGCTCCGCTGCACGATGGATAAAGTGAAGGAGTTTTTCTTTGCCCAATCCATAGAAGGGCTGGTAATTCCGTTCAAGCGGATCTGAAATGGCAATCTGTTCCTCCGCTCCTGCGCACATCCCGCGGATCCGGCCAAACAGTTCCGGGTGGCACGACAGAAGGATCGTCGGCATATCCTTCCGGCATAGATATTCCAGAACCAGATCGGTGATGAGTGACAGGTTCGAAGCAAGATATCCGGAAATCAGCAGATCTCCCTGGATCCGGTGGAAAAAGGTCGTATGGCTCACGCTGCCGGTCATAACGCCTCTCGTTTCATTCAGTCGGTCGCACTCGCGCAGGACCATTCCTTTGTTGCTCTCAAACATACTTCTCGTCTCCTTTATTTATCAGTGATACCGCGGCATCCGGAAAAAGAACGGTGCCTCATTTTTCAGGCTGACGATTGCTTCGCCCAATCCCAGCGACAGGATATCGTTATCTTCAACTGTGTGACCTTCCCGCTGCGTGTGGATATTGCTTTGCTGGCTTGAAAAAGACAGGTTCTGGTAGTTCGCACCGAACCGGTTCATCAAAAAGCAGCGCGTGTCATAGTCCGCATTGTGGAAAGCGACGATGTTCTGGAACGACGACAGGACACGCTTGGCTCCGATCTCTTCATAGATATCTGCCAGGCTGGAAAAATTCTGAAGTCCGCACAGGATCTTCACGCCCTGCGAACGCCCAAAATTCAACCCATCAGCGAAATGCGTCAATTTAGGCAGCAACAGCATTTCGTCCCAGATGAAATAGACGTTGTTTCTGGCTGTATTCCGGCCTCCCAGCGCATTGGCGAGCGCACTGTCTATCAGCAGGCCATACATGGGCGCAAGGGTCTTGCCGCGGCGGAGATCATACTCGACGAACACGACCTTCCGGTCTGCAGCATCCACGACTTCCCGCATGGAAAACTCCCTGCCCGGATCATGCTTTGCAAAGGACCAATGAATAGTTCCCGGAGGACTGTGCCGATGTAGCTGCTGACACCCTGCGTCTGGTTATTGATACCGGCAATATAACTGATGCAGTTCCGGTAGTCCTTCATATAGTCCAGTTCAAACACGGCCTTCAGTTCCGCATTCGTACTTGCCGTGACAAACCGGATGAACGCCTCATTGTTCAGCATCTCCGGTTCCGACATCCAGTACCGGCGCATGAAATAGATCAGCAATCCGGCCACGATCTGCTCAGCCATGGCAGGGAAGATGGGCTGCGACTCGCTCTGCATCCCGGAAAAAAGCCGCTTTGCTTTTTCCAGCGCATCGGAATCCGAATCCGGCGTATACACCAGCCGGCCATTGCTGGCGAGGGGCATGATCTCAGCAAAAAGATTGTGGCAGCCGGTCAGGCCGGCATACTCGCTGCCCGCACCGACCACAATGCAATCCTTCTTCGGGATGCGGCCGCCGAACTCCCGGTAATAATCGCCCTTGGTATCGAAGATGATGATCTTGTCGCCTTTTTCCTGGCTGACAAGAAGCTGCCTGGTGATCATGTTCAGCAGATTGGTTTTGCCGCCGCCAGGCTCCGCAAGGGTGAGGAACCCATAGGACAGCATATCTTTGCTGATTCCGATCCGTTTTCTGGTGGAGGGATCTTCAAACGTTACAAACGGATGCTGTGCCGCTTCGGCGGTCCATACCGGGACAGGTGTTTCCCGGATCGTCTGGCCAATCAGCGTTCTCGTATAAACTCCCGCATTCCAGTTCTGATTTGCTGCAGTGCTTTCCGCAAGGCGGTTTCCAAATTCATATGCCATTATGATGCTCCTTTCTCACAGGTCCAGATCTCCGCCCAGACCTGCATCTTCGTCGCAGCCTTCGCCGTTGCTCACGCCGGCATCTGTGTCGACATCCACGCCTGTGTTCACCGAGGTCTGCTCTGTCTGTTCATTCACGGCACCTGCAGAGGCCTGTTCTACTGGTCCGCCGGTATTCAAGTTGTCGTTCACAGCACCGATCTTGTTTTCTGCATTGTTTTCTATGGCTGCTTTGTACTCCTCCACCGCCGTCATATAGCGTTCGGCCGCTTCACCGGATGTCCGCAGCGCTTCTTCCCTGCTCATGTTCGGGTCGTTCATGGCGTGCACATAGTACTCGTTGACCGCATTGCGAAGAAACTGGTCATATTCTTCGACTGTCATCGGTGTATATTGGAAACTCATATTCTGTTGCTCCTTTCCCGTGGATAACGACCTTGTCGTGACAGGCCGCAGAGCTTGCCGACTCTGTACCATTTCGTTCTTGACAGCCTGTTCTGTTCTGGCATTCACAGACTTGTGGGTGTCATAATACTGGTTCATCAGCACCTGGTTCAGGTCTTTTACAAAGTCCGGATTCTGAAAACGCTGGATCGCTTCCGCCTCCATCACGGAATAGCCATTCGCCTGCAGCGTTTTTTCGTAGGCCTCAAACGATGGTTCCATGCCGTACTTTGCTGTGAGTTCCTGCACGATGCGGCTTGCTTTCTCTTCTGACCACCGGAAAGCATCCCGTTCTGTGGCCTGAAAGTAATAGAAGTAGTAACCATTGGATGTTTCGCCTGTAAGGTACTGGCTTCCAAAGTCCAGGTTGTTTCCCTGCTGAACCACACTTATCGTGAAGTCGTTGGCGCGATATTCTGCCGCAAGCTGTGGATCCGCATTCCGGATCGTGCCATCAATGATCTGGTCCTGATAGCAGTGCACATTCTCGTGGAGCACTGTGACCAGGCTCTGGATATTGTAGTCATTGATCGTATGCTGCAGCGTTTTGCCCTGATACGTCGCCGTCCGGGTTCCGTTCACCGCCAGATCACGGTTCACGGAAATGATGTCTTTTTCAGCATAGCCGTCGGTTCCGGACGGCAGATTTTCAAACCGGATCTTCGGGCTTCCCACCTCACCTCTCGCTGCGGCGTCCCGGTTCACGGTTTCCTGCAGCAGATCCAGCTTCTGGCTTTCGCTGAGGCTGCGGTACACGCTCTCGCGGTACATCGCATAAAGGTTCCCATCGCTCAGGTTTCCGTATTGGGTCGGATGCGCTCCATAGTCGCTCACCTGGATCACCTCCGCGTCCGCCAGATCCGGCGTTTCGCCCGATCGTGGTCGCCTGTCAGATACTCCGCAAGCACCTCCATTGCTCCGAGGAAATCAGGGCTGTGCCAGAGTCCATGATCATGGGAATGGAGTATCCGTCGATGCTGATCTCTGTCAACGGTTCTCCGGCTGCCCACTGCTCCAGATTCTTCTGCAGTAGATCCGGGCAGTGCTGCACCGCCTCCTGCGCCTGCTTTTTTGCGGCGTTCTCGCTCAGAAAATATTCCTGGCTGATCCGTTCAGCCAGCTTTGCCTGTAATTCTGCGGTCATTGTTCTGTTCTCCTTTCGGGTTGGTTTCTTGCATCATCATACCGTATGTTCTTCTTTCAGCCGCTTCTTATTCCGTGTCTTCGTGAAGGTCCCTGAAAGAAAGCATGAAACTGGCATAACGAAAAAAGCGTCCGCTCATTCTCAGGCAAATGAGTGGACGCTTCGTATTTTTATAACAAAATCAGGATTTTTCCGGATGGTGCATTCACATTTTCAGAAGTCCGTGTTATTATAAATGTATCCCGGCTGATTTTATGGGCACGAACGTGCCGACGGTTCTGCCGGTGCATTGCAGGGAATGCAGGAGGAGATCAGATGAAGTACATCAAGCTGTTTATCGCGTCTTCCATCATCGAATTCGCGCAGGAGCGGGCAAGCCTGAGCGATTTCATCCGCTCGCTGAACGATATTTACGTCCCACGCGGCATCTATTTTCAACTCACCATCTGCGAGGACCTTTCCAATGCGGTGGCAAAGGACCGGAAGCAGGCAGAGTACAACCAGACCATCCGGGAAGCACAGTATTTCTACATCCTCTTCGGCAGAGGCTCTGACCGGGCAGACGATGCCATCTACACGATCGAGGAATTTGATACGGCACTGGATCAGTTCCGAAAAGCCGGTGCTCCTAAGATTTACACCTACTTCCGGCAGCTGCCAGAGGGGGAATCTGCCAGCAAGAACATCTGTGATTTCATGAACCGTCTGGATCAGGAGATCGGGCATTATTATTCCACCTTCGGCAATGTGGACACGCTCAAACTGAATATGCTGCTGGAACTGACCCGCGATCAGACCGTAGGCGGCACAGTGAAGGTCGAGGACGGCATGGCATCCCTGGACGGCCACAAGATGTTCTCCGTGGCAGACATCCCGCTTTACAGTAAAAATGAGACGGTCCAGAAGCTTCTGGCACAGAAGGCCCAGCTGGAAGACGAGATGGGCAAACTGGCACTGGAGTATGCAAAGAACCCAGCGGGAGATGCCATGCAGCGCCTGCTGGCAAACAGTGAGCAGCGGAACAAAATTGCAGAGCAGCTCCACACGCTGGAAATGGATGTCCTGCAGCTGTTCCGTCAGTCCACGGAAAAACGCCAGCTGGGCCAGTCCTTGAACTGGCGCGAGCGGGACGCCCTGCAGATGATTGACATGGGCAACTACGAGGCTGCCAGAACTCTGCTGGAAGATCAGACGTGGAAAAAGGAGATCCGCCAGGCGGAGGAAATCATTGAAATCAAAAAAGATTCGATCCTGGAATATATCTCCGGTCAGAAAACGCTGATCGACACCTATGAGGCTGAGGGCAATACAGCGGAGAATGCTCGAAAAATCGTCGCTGTCTATGAGGACATCACCGCATTGGCAACGAAACACCACATAGAGCCAGACGTGCTGTATGAGTACGCCTTTTTCCTGCATGATCAGCGCCAATATCAGAAATCTCTTGAGATCGCGCAGCGGCTGGAGCACTGGTATGCGCTGGAGCCGGATACCAGCGCAGTACAGCGGGCAGCGCTGAGTAACCTGATGGGGTTGGATTATTCCGCACAGAACGATTTTGCGGCAGCAGAAGAACAATATCAGGAGGCCTTAAAGATTTACCGTGACCTCTCCGAGAAGAATCCCAATGCCTATCTGCCGGTTCTTGCAACAAGCTGCAACAATCTGGCAGACCTTCTCCAAGATGCCGGCTCTTTCAAGGAAGCAGAAGAGCGGCATCGGGAGGCTTTGAAGATTTGCAGAGAGCTCGCTGGGAAAGATCCTGATGCCTATCTGTCAGATCTGTCATACAGCTGCAACAATCTGGCAGGCCTTCTCTGTGATATCGGCTCTTTCAGGGAGGCGGAAGAACTGCATCGGGAAGCTTTGAAAATCCGCAGAAATCTCCGCTGAGAAGAATCCTGATGCCTATCCTGAGTCAGATGCTATCAGACAGCTGCAACAATCTGGCACTCCTTCTCCATGATACCGACTCTTTCAGGGAGGCGGAACGAACTGTATCGGGAGGCTTTGAAAATCCGCAGAAATCTCGCTGAGAAGAATCCTGATGTCTATCTGCCTGTTCTTGCAGAGAACTGTAACAATCTGGCAGGCCTTCTCTGTGATACCGGCTCTTTCAGGGAGGCGGAAGAACTGTATCGAGAGGCCTTAAAGATTTATCGGGATCTGGTCGAGAAAAATTCTGATGCCTATCTGCCTGAACTGGCAACGAGTTGCAACAATCTGGCAACTCTTCTCCACAATACCGGCTCTTTCAAGGAAGCAGAAGAACTGTCTCGAGAGACTTAAAGATTTATCGGGATCTGGTCGAGAAAAATCCTGATGCTTATCTGCCTGATCTGGCACTCGGCTGCAATAATCTGGCAGGCCTTCTCTGTGATACCGGCTCTTTCAAGGAGGCAGAAGAACTTCTTCAGGAGTCTTTGAAGATTCGTAGAGAACTCTCCGAAAAATATCCTGATGTCTATCTGCCTGAACTGGCAATGAGCTGCAACAATCTGGCAACTCTTCTCCACAATACCGGCTCTTTCAAGGAGGCTGAAGGACTACATCGGGAGGCTTTGAAAATCCGCAGAAATCTCGCTGAGAAGAATCCTGATGCCTATCTACCTGATTTGGCAGACAGCTGCAACAATCTGGCATGCCTGCTCCAAGACACCGGCTCTTTCAAAGAGGCTGAAGGACTACATCGGGAGAACTTAAAAATTTGCCGCGACCTCTCCGAGAAAGATTCTGATGCCTATCTACCTGTTCTGGCACTCAGCTGCAATAATCTGGCAGGCCTTCTCTGTGATACCGGCTCTTTTAAGGAGGCAGAAGAACTGTATCGGGAGCTTTGAAAATTCGCAGAGAACTCGCCGAGAAAAATCCCGATGCCTATCTGCCTGATCTGGCAATAGGCTGCAACAATCTGGCATGCCTTCTCAGTGATACCGGTTTTTCCAAGGAGGCGGAGGAACTGTATCAGGAGGCATTAAAAATACGCCGGAATCTAGCCGAGGAAAATCCAGAAGTCCACCTACCAGAGCTGCAGCTGGTTTGCGACAATCTGACAACTCTCCTGCGAAAAACCGGTCATTGGGTAAAGGCTATCCGTCTGAAGCATGAAGTGGCAGAATTTTTCAAGTTGCAGTGACCTGCACCCCATTTGCCAGACAACATGGCATAAATAAGTCTGTAAAAACAGCAAAAAGCCTCCCCGTGCAGGATCATAAACCTGCACAGGGAGCTTTGCTATGCCCGGAAAGTCAAGCGAAAAAAGCCCTTATTTTATTATTTCAATTGCCGTTCCGGCACTGTTTCATGGAGACCCGGAACTGCGTCTTCTGGGGGTCGATGTTCGTCACGACCACCTTTACAACGTCGCCTTCCTGCACAAAGTCGTGGATATCGGACACATAGCAGTCGGCGATATCTGAGATGAACAGTGCTCCGTTCACAACAGTGCCTTGTGGCGGACGCCGATCTCCACAAAGGCAGACTTGGGGATTATTCCGACGATCTTGCCATAATAGACCTGGCCTTCCGCAAGATTCTCAAACGGAATGATCTGAGCCGGTATGGAATCCGCCGCAGGAGCCGGATCCGGCTCCGTGGTCCGGGTTGGAGCAGACGTATCCGCCGGAACCGGCGCAGTTGCAGAAGGCACCTCTGCAGCCGGTGCGGCAGTTCCTGCGGCCAGGCGCAGAAAATCGCTCCAGGTATCGTCTGCATCGTTCATGATAGCAGTCAGCGTGCGGCCGAGCATCCCGCTCTGGAAGCACTCCCTGCCGCACAGATAAACCCCGCGCGACCGGCACTTCATGGCATAGTTGCTCAGCACATAAGTCCCATTGGCAGCAAGGGTAAACATCGGCAGCGCAGGAGCTGCCAAAACCGCCTTGCTGTTCAGCCCGAAATGCTCCGCCTCATAGCGGATCTCATAGGCGACCATGTTCAGATAATTCAGATCCGGATCTGCAAACGCACCCTCGTTGCGGGCTTTTACGCTGATGAACAAAGACCGGTCCGCGCTGGTGCAGAGAACATCGATCTCATTCCGGATCTCGGAGCCTACCGAATGACGGAAGGAAAGGCCGTTTTCCACATCATCAAAGCCACAGTCCAGCAGAGCGGTATAATACACATAGGCTTCTGCCAGATTGCCGGCTTTTTCCATGATATGCCGCATTTCCGGGCTGGCAAGCCGGAACGTACAGGTTTTCGGGTCACTGTAGACAACATCATAGATCCCGCCCAGTTCCGTGAGCCGCTGCAGGATCGTCTTATGCCCCTTAAGGTACGCCGGATTATCATCTGCCAGCGAAACCGTACAGCGGAGGCCGGATACCTGCAGGGTCTTATGGTTATAATTCAGGCTGAAGGTCATAGTCTGCGGATCAAATCCATCGCAGAGGGACTGCAGCGCCGCTTGGAACTGCGCAGCATCCGTGATGCCGGGCCGGACTGAAAAACGGATCGTCCGTGCCGAACCATAGACCGAATCAAATGAGATATCCTGGATATACTGGAGCTGCACCATCTGCTGCAGCACCGGGAAGAGCTTTTGTGCCACAGCCTGCTGTGTCCGGATCGTGACTTCCCCGCCTTCTCCGGCAAAGGGGAAGGTATACGTCCGGTCATCCGGCAGAGCGATCCGTTTGTCAGGGAGCGTGTTCCAGTATATGCCGTTCTGCAAAAAGAGATCCCACAGCGGCTGGTAAATATTCTCCAGGCCTGTGATCCGGGAGGATTCCACACCGATGGTGTCTGCGCCGTTGATGGAGAACATCTGCTCCACCGTAAAGCCTGCTTCGGGAACGGATACTCCAGTTCCTCTGCGCGGGAAATATTCAAGAGGGTGCCATCGCAGTTGTAGAACACCCCGCAGCCCTGCGTATCCGCATACTCCATCGCGGCAGCTGTCAGGAGCGGATCCGCTCCACTGACATCAATGTACGCCGGAGCTGCCGAAAACAGCATGCTCATTTCATCGACAAGCGCCTTGCGCTCCAGCAGCGGAACAAACACGAGATCCTCGCGTTCCTCGTCTGCGGTGTCGCACAGTTCATTGGGTACAAAGATGGCGTATTCAAATTCCGTTTCCTGCAGGTAATGGGAAACATAGCGTTTCAGGTTTGCAAGCACTGTATCAATCTGAGCAAGCTCCATTGCGGTACGGGCAATCCCCACAAACGTGACCGCCGCGGGATTCATCTGCTGGATCGATGCAATGTTGTCCGTTGTTTTGGAGGAAAGCAGTTTAAGAACCACCGGACGGAACTGATGGGTCAAGGCATAAGGAATGCCCCGGCACAGGATCCGGTCCTGTTCCTTGTAATCCTTCCGGGAAACGTATTCAATGAGCGATCCCATCTCTGCCTGCAGATTATTCAGGATAGAAGTCAGCACCGCAGTGTGCACACCGTCATCGGCCCGGATCCGGTCATACAGTTTTTTCCACGACCGACGATAAAGGGAAATCGCGCTTCTTTTGTGGATCCGCAGTTCAGACACTGCAAGGGACAGCTGTTTGAACGACTCATATGCAGAAAGGGGAAAGCTTGCATTGTCCGCGAGCAGATCCTGGATCGTTTTCAGCAGGCTGTCCACCGTGCCGGTGTGTGTTTCTGCATTTTCTCTGCATTTCTGATGGAGCAGCAGTGTCATCTGATCCAGCGGGTCGAGTTTGGAATCGGACACCGTGCCGGATTCTGCCGCCTGCCAGATCTCCTTTGTGATAGAGGAAACTCCGGTGTGATCTACCGGCAGCAAGCAGGTATGCCACTTCTGCGCAGAACTGTGGGTGGTATTGCCGTCCCGGTAAATCAAGGTCTGATCCTGCAGCTGCCGGTATCCGGCAAAGATCTTGCTGAATACCCAGCGGTCGTGTTCCACCGATGCCAGCCGGTCGATGAGAGCCGGCTCCTTTGCGATGCGTGCAGAAAACTCTTTGGCCGCCTGCTTCAGGTCGCTGCAGGAAATGCCGCAGCAGAGGAGCTTTGCCTTGATGTGGATGGCTGCCTCCATGTTGGACACATAGGTATACTTATCATGGTAAAAATCGTGGAGCACGCTGTTGGCGGAATACCGGCTGTCCGCCGAGCGAATGTAGGAACTGTGGAGGTTAAGGCCGATTTTTTCCAGTTCCTCCGAAAACTCTGCCCCATCGGCATCGAAACCAAATGGAATCAGCTCGGCCTGTTCTGTGGACGGCATCGTCAGCCCAGGCTTCTTTTTTCTCTGCACATAGGCGATCAACACCGGCTCATCGCGTCCGCAGCTGCCAAACGCCCGTGCAAGCTCGGCATTTTTCTCATCGGTTCCGGTTGAAATGATGACATACCGATAATCGCTGTGTTCCCCGGCAAGCTGCTGCATTCCCTCTGCTGTCAGCTGTGCTTTCTCAAAAGAAAGCGTGCACCGGTTATCCTCCATCTCACTTTCAGAGACCCGCTTGTTCATGCAGGAGATGCGAAAAATGTGCAGATAGGGTATCTTCTGAAGGAGCGTGTCCACGCACTGCGACGGGTTGGAACTTGCCAGCGTGATATGAAGCGCTGTGTCGAGAAGCTGCCCGTTCGTTGCGACTGTCGGCAGGATATCATCCAGGATCCGCTGGCCATAACCGATCAGAAGAACTTTCAGCTCTCCTGCGTCATCCCGGTAAGGATAAAGGGGATGACGGTCCAAAAAGCTGAAAAGTGATAGCCTGAACCCGGTAAAACTTTTCATATATCCAACTCCTTTTTACATTTTGAGATTCACTCCCTGAGTTTATGGTTTTATCATATCACACCTGCCGGACTGTAACAAGGAAAATCTCAATGTTCCCTGCATACAGTCCCGATGATCTTCCCTTTGAATTTTCCCCCTTGGCATACAAAACCTACTATTTGTTTTGTATCAGGATGAAAAAAGCCAGACCTTTCACGCCCAAGGAAAGGTTCGGCTTTTCTCTATGAGCCACTTTCATTCCCAACTTTCAGGTAAAATCTGTTTTTTTGCACCGGTGAAAGAAAACCATCTGATATCTTTATGCCAGACAAAAGAGACCAGACCGCACTGCAGCCTGGAGTTCTCAGGAAGAGGAAAGGAGAGTTCGACCATGAGCAACTGCAACCTCATCATGTTCCGGGCGAGCGACAGAACCGCTCCGGCAGACAGACAGGCAGAAGATCCCCAATCGGTTTCCGTTCAGGATAAGGCTTGCTTGTACGACAGGGTCATCCCATTCGAGGAGATTGCAACGCTTTTAAAAGCACGGGAGGATCAAGGCAATGGCAAAACGTAAGACCCGATCTTTGAACATCCCGGCAAAGTACCCGGACAGGGCCGACCGCATGATCCTGGGCGATGGTTGCATCTTCAGTACAGACTGCCGGAAAACCGGGCTGAATAACAATATCCTTGTCGTGGGCGCAGCGGCTCCGGCAAAACAGTTTCGAATCGTGGAGCCATTCCTTCTGGAATCCTTTTCGCGCTCGATCGTCTGCTCTGTTACAAAGCGCGGGATCGTGAACAAATTCATCCCATTGCTGCAAAACCGGGGGTATAAGATCCTGGATCTTGATTTCGTCCATCCATCGCGTGGAAATGTCTGCTTTGATCCGCTGGACTATATCAACAGCTTTGCCGATATTTCGTTCCTGTCACAGAGCATCATATCCGGAACAAGAAGAAACCGTAATCCGGACCTCTATTGGGATGAATCGGCAGCTTCCCTTCTCAACGCTCTGATTGCCGAGACCCTGATGCTGAAAGATAACCCGACATTTGCGGATGTACTGGAAACGATCGACTCCCTTTCCATTTCCTCACGCTATGATGAACTGGTCACAACCAATCTGGACGAAAAGTTCAAGTTTCTGGAATCAAAAGATCCGCTCAATTATGCTTCCTCCAACTGGCGGACTTTCAGCAATCTGCCTGTCAAAACAGCGGGCTGCGTGTTCAGCACTCTGCATTCCATTATAGATTCGACTTTTACCCCTGAACTGCGTGCGATGTTCCGGATGCGGAAAAAACTCCGATTTGAGCAGCTGGCCAATGAAAAGACAGCGCTTTTTATCACATCCAGTCCCGTCGATCCCAGCATTAACAGTTTCATCAGCCTGTTCTATGCCCAAATGTTTAAGGAACTGTTCGATTACGCAGAAAGCCAGCCGGACGGAAAACTACCCTTTCCCGTCCACCTGATTGCAGATGATTTTGCTACCGGCTGTCCTGTCCCGCTATTTGACCGGTATATTTCGATCCTGCGTGAAAAACAGATCTCTGTTATCCTTCTCATCCAGTCGGAAACGCAGCTGGCTTCTCTTTATGGAGATGGCCCGGCAACTACGATCAGAAACAATTGCGATACCTATGTCTACATGGGCAGTAACGACCTGGCAACCGCACAGAATATCAGTGTCCGCGCCAATATTCCGCTGAAGGATATTCTGGAGATGCCCATTGGCAGCCAGATCCTGTTCCGGCACGGTTCCAAACCGCATTACGGGCAGCGTTACAATACGTTTGCGAACGCGGAATATCAGAATGTCCTCCGGGAATACAAGAAACGTGTCGCAAAAGAATTCAGACTTCGGCAGAGAGTCCGTTCCGGGCAGAAATCAAATCAGAAAAATGATGATGCAAACCGCCGGCACACTGCATTTTTGCAGGAAATCTTTATCCGCGTTCCATCAGAAAAATCGTTCGTTGGCAGCGTTTCGGCCGAGGAGCCAGATCTGTTGGCACAGCTTTTTGAAGAATGAAAAAGGAGGATCCTTATGACAGGAATCAAACGATCAAGCAAACAAATACTGCCGATGGTCATCGGCAGCACACTGGTCCTGGGTCTGATCTGGTTGAACACTTTCATTCATCAGAACAGTTTCAGCGACAGTTATGGAGATTTCTCGTTTCTCATAGAAATTATCCCGGCCGTCAGCCTTGCAACCCTGTTAAATACACTTGTGATGTTCCGGTCAGCTGTGTGGCAGTCCACATACAGCACAGCGGACTGTGCGCAGGATGCGGCATGGGGCGCGATTGCATGATGGCTCTGCTTTTTTGCGAGATTGGGGGCCAAGGCAACGTTTCCTCTTTCTCGTATTCCAGTGTCGTGCTCGGAAGCTTCACATTCCCCAAACGATATATCTACGATTTTTGGGTCATCATCTGGTTCCCGATCCAGGTAGATGCCATTCTGCGGGCGATGAAACATGAGACTTCAGTCGAGATGCCCAGCAAAACGGTTTCACCTCGCTTTTTGTCATGACGCTTGAAGAACTTCTGTTTTTTCAGGCAATGCCGAATATCTGGCAGTTCGATCTTCTGCTCCTCAATACGTTCACACTGGCTGTTGCAGTGTGGAAATATGTACCAACCGAATATGCCGAAAAATCCATCCTGCATGTTGGGCTGTATGCAATTATCCGAACGCTATGCCTGCCCCTGCAGCTGGAGCTTCCGGTGGAGGGTGATACCATCTGTATGCTCTCCAGTAACTGGGAGGCACTGAAAGTAGCGGTCCGTGAAATCGCAACGCATGCCGCGTTCTTTGGCACATCGGACTTTTTGAAAGTTTCCGCTGATGCACATTACTGGCTGGCAGACAATCGCACACCCGTGCTGCAGCTTCTGTACTATGGCGGCTGGGCTGCCGTGATCGGCCTGGCTCTGGTTCTGGTTGGCTTCATCTGGGTGCTTGTAAAGCTGGTTGACTTCCGGAATGCCCGCGTCCATAAAGAATGGTCTGTATACGCTACCGCAGCAGGGATGCTTTCTTACCGTGCCGTGTGCGGGATGTTGTACGGTTTTGGCGCTCCCTGGCCGGTCACTCTGCCTTTTCTCGGCAGGAACAGCCTGCTGGATCTGTCGGTCTTTGCCCTCATCCTGTGGGGTGCATGGGAGAACATCCAGATTTCCAGACACCAGCATCTGGAAGATACGTTCGTTCCAGCTGAAACACTTCTTGACGCAGGCGATCAGTTGCATTGTCAGGTCCACAATCCAGATGGCACCCCCTGCACTACGGACTATCTGTTTGACGAACCGGTTCTTGTTTCAGGCAAAGAAGGTGAGCTTTCGTGTACTGCCGATGAATACGCTCTGCCGGAAAAGTCATTCACAGTCTTTACAACGACAGTTGATTCCCGCACGATCCGATTCATCCTGGAGCACGAACCGATGAATGGGTGCTCCCGGATTCGTCCACAAACGAACTTCAGCAACGGGTCCGACAACGGTACAGTGCGTATCATGCCCCTGTTTCGATGGAAGGCGTACATACAGATGAATACATGGAGGAACCATGCGATGAAGATCCTGAAACTGTTTAAAAATATTTTGTCCTTACAGCCGTCAGCATTGCACTGCTTGGCCTGGTGCTTGCCGGGTGGAAATTCAGCCTTCAGGCGGCCAGACAGGCGCAGAAAGTGAATTCGATCAATGCGTGGATACAATTTGACACTGCATTGGAACAGATGTTGTCTGCCTGAAGCATCCTGTCGGTCTGCGAAATGTAAGTGTCACAAACCGGCTCTTATTTCAGTTCAGAAGTTACTTTCCGTATCCTGATACAGCGAGTTCGTTTTGGCCTCGGCGGCGCTGCCCGCAAAGGCGCGAGCAGCGGCTGGACACTCGAAACGCTCCAGAACATGGCCTTGGAGCAGCATTTTGCCTGCGCCGTGGTCTTTCTGGGCGGCGGCAGCAACATCAGGGAGATTCTGGAAAACGCGGATTTGTCCCAGTACGGCTATGTGAAAGACATCCCGGAAAGCCAGTATGTTTCTGCCCCGGACGGCGGGTACGAGCTTTACTGCATCGTCCCGGCCTATGGCGCTACGTTGGCCGTCAACGAGTGGGTGTGCAATGAGGACAACGGCTTTGTGGGCGAAACCGGCAGGTACTCTACCGCAGCGACGAGGCAGAGCCAATCCTGCTTTTCTGCAATGTCAGCGATATCATCCCCAGCACCGAAGTCGTCATCACGACCTGGCAGGGCGATGTTCTGGACTGGAACCCCTGCCTTTCGCTTCAGGACGGCACCGTGAACATCCTGTGGAACCTCTGGGAGGGCGTATGGGATCTGACCAGCTACGACAAAGCCCCCTTTGAGGCTGGTGGACTGCACTGGCCCGGAGCGGCGACGGGCAGGCACTCAACCTGAACCTCAACTTTGAAAAGTCCGGCTGCGAGCTTTACTACAACTACGGTGCGGGCAACGAAGAGCCGTTTACGGGAGTTCAGCGGCAGCTGGCGGATCCTGGACGGCGAGGATGCCGAATGGGATGAACCCGTCAGATGCTGTTTACACTGTACAGCCGGACGGACGGTGCAGAAAATATCAGCGGCACCTACCGTGTCACCCGTCGGTCGGAGTCTGAACTGGAAGTGACCCGTATGGACGGCGACCCACTCGTACCCGGAACTGCATCCGGCCGGACGCTGATCTTTGAACCGATCGGCTGAGAAGGCAGGCCCTGAACCAGAGAGGAATGAGTTTGATGAAGCATACAAAAAAGATCACCATCCTGCACTCCAACGATATACATGGCGATTTTCTGGCCGAACAACTGGACAATAAACTGGTCGGCGGTGTCTCGATGCTTTCAGGCTATGTGAAAAAGGTGCGCCGCGAAGAGAAAAATGTTCTCCATGCCATTGCAGGCGATATGTTCCGCGGTTCAGTCATCGATTCGGAGTATAAGGGGCTTTCCACGATTGAGATCATGAACGCCCTTGCCCCGGATATCGTCACCATCGGCAACCATGAGGTGGATTACGGTGTGGCGCATCTGCTTTTTATCGAAAAGCTGGCGCGGTTCCCTATCATCAATGCAAACCTCTACATCAAGCACACCCAGACGCGGCTATTCACGCCGTATAAGATTTTGCAGATAGACGGGATGAATATCCTTTTCATCGGCATCATCACGCAGGACGTGATCAATCAGACAAAATCCGAATCTCTCATCGGCTCCTTTGTGGATACAGCAGCCGCAGCGGTGGAGGTGGGCAAGATCTGCAACGCCCACAGCAGCATCGACATTGATTTCACGGTCCTGCTCACCCATATCGGCTTTGAGGAGGACCGACGGCTTGCCAGCCAGCTGGACCCGGCCTGGGGCGTGGACCTCATCATCGGCGGCCACTCCCACACCTTTCTGGAGCAGGCATGGGAGGAAAACGGCATTGTAATCGCACAGGCCGGCACCGGCACAGACCAGATCGGCCGCTTTGACATTGTAGTGGATACCGACAACAACTGCATCGACTCCTACACCTGGCAAGCAGTTCCCATCACCGATGAAAACTGTCCTCGGAACCCGGTGATGGAACAGGTCATTGCACAATTTACCTGTCAGGTAGACGAGAAGTACAACCACATCGTGGCACGGTTCCGCCGGGAACTGACCCACCCGGAACGCAATCAGGAAACGGAACTGGGCGACCTGCTGGCTGATATCTTTACCCAAAGCCTTGGCGTGGATGTCATGCTGCTGGGTTCCGGCAGCATCCGGACCGAAAGGCTTGGGCCTGTGGTGACCTACGGAGACCTGACCGAGGCGTTCCCCCTACGATGACGGTGTGTATCTGTTCAAGGTCACCGGCAGACAGCTGCGGCATATGCTGCGTTTTATGCTGCGGGAAGAATCTTTCGCGGGCCACACCGAGTTTTACCAGATCCCGGCAGCGCTCCGTCTGCGGTACAGCCGCAGCAACCATGACTTCGAGTCGCTGAACTACAAGGGTGAGGAAATAACGGACGAGAGGATCTTTACTGTCGGAATGCAGAACTTCCACTTCCAGAACATCACCAGCTTCTTCGATGTCACCCGGGAGGAGATCGCCCGCCTGCAAAAGCCACGTACCATTGCAACCTCCTGCCAGGATGTGATTTTAGAATACTTCCAGGAGCACGAGTGGCTGGATCACTGGCTGGATGGCCGGATCACCGTAACACCATAACAGGAAAGGTCAGATTCTATGAAACGATGGCTCCAAAGGAAGTGGAAAATTGGCACTTTTGACTTCGCTGCTGGGGCTGTTTGGGGCAGCATTGGCACTGCCGGGATGTGCCAGAACACCCAAAACACCAGCGGTTCCCATCACCGAGGTGCAGCAGATCAGCTTTTCGAAACAAGGATGGCACGCACTGCGATCACCAACCGAACCATCCGCCGTACCGATCAAGGCGCAGAGATCGTGCTGGAGCTCTGGGACGGCGAGGAGCCGGATTCTGTGTATCCTGCAGATGCATCGATCCTGCAAGAGGCCAGAGAACTTCTTGAAACCTACGATGCCGGCAACTGGAACGGTTTCAAAGGCAGCAACCGTGCGGTGCTGGATGGCGAAAGCTTCGGTTTCTACGTTGAATTTACGGATGGCTCTACGATCTCGGCGTATGGGACGAATTCGTTCCCACCGCATTATCAGGAAGTATACAGTGCCTGTGGGATCTGACTGCTCCTGCGCAGGAAGCCTATGAATTGGAACACCCGGAGAAATCGTCCACTCTCTGAGTGCGAAGAATCGTGTTGAATCAGGAAAGGCAGCCTGCATCCAACGGATGCAGTTTACGGGTTTGGGTGTTCCCAACAAGCATTTTGCATCGCAAAATGGCGTTTGTATATCATCGATTTTTGCACGAAACAGGTCTTGAAAGACATTTTTCAACCGCTTCGCAGTTTCATACGATAACGCTTGTGTTTGTAGCAATAATAAGCCGCTCGACTGGTTTTCTTCTCTATTCTTTGTTTGCGCCTTTTTCCACTTCGTCACAAACCATTCTAACAACGAAATTGGCATCCTGTTTGCACTTGGAAACAATATAATTTTTTGTTCCATAGGCAATCCCGTTCATTGTATACAAATCGAGCAAATCAAAGAAAATACTCGTCCGTCTGTTCTACAAAAGCTGCATCGGCGGCAGGAAGAAATCAATCAGCGTGAGCAGACATGCACCAAACCGAAGAAGCGCAGTCATGGCATGGAACTGTAAAGGAGGAAAATCTTCAAGAACAACAATTTATTTGAAATCGTAAAGCTGAATATTACCGCCCGACAAGCCGCAGAAGCCTATGGTTTTCGTCCAAACCGCAGCATGATTTGCTGTCCATTCCATGCAGACCGCAATCCAGCATGAAAGTGGACTCTCGGTTTCACTGCTTTGGCTGTGGAGCGGATGGCGATGTGATAGACTTCACCGCAAAATTGTTTCAACTGTCCCTGCTACAAGCGGCTGAAAAGCTGGCTGCAGATTTTGGGCTTTCTGCAACAGATAACTTTCAACCACTTCCCTGCAAGCCGGTGGAAAAACCGCTAAGTCCGAAAGAGCAATTCTACAAAATCCTGTGTGGCTATCGTTCTCTGCTAGCAAATTGGCGCATGGCCTATGCACCCAAAAATCCAGAAGCATCCCTGCATCCTTGTTTTGTAGCAAGTCTGCACTATGCAGACCGTGTGCAATATCTGCTGGATATTCTTTTGCTGGGAAGTCTACCTGAAAAGCAACAATTACTCAACGGAAAGGAAGTGACCGCCCTTGGAAAAGCAATCGAACGATGCAAAGAAACCGAAGAAGCAGCATAGCGCACCCGCCCGAAACTGGGTGGGCGACAACGGGAAAATAATCGAACCGTTGTTTGCAGATTACTTTTTGAGCCAGCACCCCATGCGCTGCTTTCAAGGCAGACTGTTCACCGTGGATGGCATGGTGGAAGATGAAGCTCCACTGAAAAGAAAATCTATGAGCA
>ENA-OQEB01000225-OQEB01000225.1-human-gut-metagenome-genome-assembly--contig:-NODE-225-length-23847-cov-2.168212_pt1 | contig 23847 bp, 21 predicted proteins | sample MGYA00242787_ERZ504619 | MGnify/ENA primary metagenome ERZ504619 (study PRJEB26092, sample SAMD00036317) | human gut metagenome | host: Homo sapiens | study: EMG produced TPA metagenomics assembly of... | reverse complement strand
CAAATGGGATTGAGGGGAAATATACAAGTAATAAAGGCGTTGGATTTAATAAAAGACTTTAATCGTATGAAGTATCTGATCGGCAACGTTCAACAAGGGGATGCTTTTCATGAAGAATTAACAGTCGAGCAGGAACTTACAAATGCGGCGGGGATGAAATTACCGAGAGATACTTCAAAAAAAGAAATTGCAGACCGCGTTAACATGACATTAAAGCAACTGGGAATAGAAAATGTCCGAAAGAATCAAATTGCAAAGTGTAGTGGGGGCGAAAGAAGAAGAGTTAATATCGGAATAGAACTTGTGGCAGACCGACAGCTTTTGTGTTTAGATGAACCAGATGCAGGACTGGATCCGGGAAACAAGAAAAAATTATACGAAACATTAAGAAATTTGGCACATAACGAAGAGAAAAGCATTCTGACAATTATTCATGATGTCTCGGAAATAGATCTTTTTGATCAAATGCTTGTGCTGAATAAAGTAGATAATGTAGGAAGATTAGCTTTTATGGGAACGCCACAGGAAGCCAGAAAGTATTTTGAAACGGATGAAATCAAGGATGTCTACGATATTATGGAAAAAATCCGGGAAAATACATTTTTAAGGGGGATGGGACAAATGAATGATAATTTAGAAAAAAAGCCAAAGAGAATCGGCGCATTTAAAGAATTTAAAATTTTCATGACGGAATATGTGCAGGTCATTATGGGAAAAAAGAAAGATTTGTTGATATCCCTTATGTTTCCTGTTCTGGCAGCAGCAATTGTAATCTGGATTGCCGGAGAAAATATGTTTGTTCATTATGATGGAACAAAGTCAGGAAGTTTTGTTATTGTAAGTGCTGCAATCTGGGGAGGTTTATTCAATTCGATTCAGACTATTGTAAAAGATAGAAAAAATATTAAAAGAAACTATATTGCAGGAGCCAGAATAAGATGTTATACAGCTTCGCGGGCTTTTGTGCAGTTTGTATTATGTATTATTCAAAGTGCGATTTTAACATTAAGCTATGTGGGTGTAGCGATAGTATATGGGAATGAGTTGCCGGAAACAGGAATTCTGACCAATTATCCCATGGTGGAATTCTATATTAGCATTTTTTTGTTAATGTATGCCGCGGATGCAATGGGAATTATGATCTCCTGCCTTGTGAAAAAAGAAGAGGCAGCGAACGTGCTGGCTCCATATATTTTGATCGTGCAATTGATCTTTTCAGGAATTCTTTTCGCAATGGAAGGAATGGCAGATTACATTTCCTACGTCATGATAAGTCGTTGGGGAATGGAGCACTTGGAAGTATTGCCAATTTAAATGATCTTCCGTTAAAAATTCAAATGACCGTACCAACGTGCCGCATGAGTTTGAAAGCAGGTTTGATTCTACGCCGGAACATCTGCTTACCGTATGGGCGGTATTGTTTGGATTCATTGTAGTATTTTTACTGGTTGGAAATATTTTGCTTCACCGAGTTTCCAAGGATACGAAAGGTTAAAGAAATTTTCGGGGTGAAATGTGGAAGAAAACAAAAAAATAATTGGTTACGTAATCAGTAATAAAGGGAAAGTAAGAGAAAATAATGAAGACAACTATCTGCTTGGAAACTGTATCAATGCGGAAAGCCAGGATGAAAATGAAGCTCACTTGTATCAGTCAGCGGGGCATTGGATTTGCGTTGGCGTTTTTGATGGAATGGGAGGTGAAGCAGATGGAGAAGTGGCTTCGAGTGTTGCGGCACAGACCTTTCAGGAAAATACAATGAATTTGCAGATACTGGACAAAGATAAAATTACTGTGTTGATCGAGAAAACCTTTTTGAAAGCAAATAAAGCTGTCATTGAGAAAAGAAAGAATGGCATAAGCGGGACAACAGGAACTGTAATTGCAACAGATGGAAATCAGTTCGGATTTTTCATCGTGGAGATAGCAGAGTCTACATTGAGCGAAATAAGAATTTGTATGTTGTATCAAAAGATCATACTCTTGCACAACTTAAAATGGATATTGGTATTTACCGGACAAGTGAGGAAGTGCTAGAGAGAGAAAATCATCAGCTCACACAATTCATAGGAATGGATACAGGCGGAGATTCCCTTCCATATGAGAGTTCATGGATTAAATGGGAAGATAATGACAGAATTCTTATATGCAGCGATGGGTTGTATGATATGTGTGCCCCTGATACAATTTTGAAATGCCTTGCACAGTGCAGTAGCGTAGAGAAAACAGCAAAATTATTGCTTCAACATGCACTGGAGCGTGGAGGAAGAGATAACGTAACGATTGCTGTTCTTCAACGAGTATAAAAATAGATGTTTAAGGAGTAATGGAATGGAGAAGAAGAGCCAGATATCAGCGTATGAAAAAGAATTTCCTGGATGGAAAATAGGTAAATTTCTAGGAAGAGGATCTGGTGGAAACACTGTTGTATATGAGATTTATAGAGAAAACTATGATTTGTCCGAACATGATGCTTTAAAAGTTGCAAAAATTATGGATGATGAAATTGGCATGAGAAAAATGACGGACGAATATAGAGAGAAGTATAAATCCCAAAGAGACGAGAAAAAAGAAAAAGCAATGAATGAAGTCCGATTAATGAATATGATGCAGAATTGCAGCAATATTGTATCATATCAGGACTGGAAGATAGCTGAAATAGAAGAAGAGGACTATACAACAGTTGAGCTTTTAATTCGTATGCATATCTATACAGACTTAGATACTATATTCAAGACGCATGGAGTATCAGTGTGTGATATTGTTAAGATAGGTATTGATATATGTGAAGCATTGCAGCAGTGTCATGCGAAAGGTATTATTCACAGAGACATTAAACCAAGCAACATATTTTATGATGATGAAAGATACTTACTTGGGGATTTTGGCATTTCAAGAATTCTCGAGAATGGCGAGCTTGCACAGACGAATCAGGGAACAAAAATGTATGCAGCACCAGAGCAATTTAAAAGATGTGAAACATCAGGCTATGGGCATTTAGTTGACATTTATAGTCTGGGTCTGACCTTATATGGACTGGCTAATAATGGCATTCTTCCATTCCAAAACAGAAATCAATCAGATGATGTGGCAATGCAAATGCGTGTGCTGGGAAACCAAATCGAACCGATCAAAAATCTTGATCAAGAGCTAAACAGAATCATTTTGAAAGCATGTGCTTATTTGCCCGAGAACAGATATCAAAGCAGCGAGGAGATGGAATTTGATTTAAAAAAATTCGGAAAGAAAATTTTCCATCAAACAGCAAGTTAATAGAAAAAATTGCAAAAACAGACTTTGTGACAGAGCACCAGATGCATTACATGAAAAATTATGCTACGGATCAGGCAATGAGAAAAGCAGAAGTATCTGACTGGGATACAGAGTCTGCATTGAAAGGTGATACAAAACAGCAGAAGGGTGCTACGACAGAATCAGCATTGCATGCTGCAGGAGATTCTGAATATGCAACAGAGTCCACACTACAACAAGAGAGAACACAAGAGTATACAACAGAATCTGTAATGCAAGCAAAACAACAGGATTTTGCAACAGAGTCTGTGTTGCAAAATGTTACAGAACGAAATTATGCAACGGAGTCCGTGCTACAAAAAGAAAATTTCCAGAACTATGCAACAGAGCCGATATTGGGAGAAATGAATTTCCAGAATGATACAACCGAACCAGCATTGCACGTTAAGGAAGAAAAAAGAAAGAGTGAGACACAGAAGAAACAGGAATCTGGTTTGCAGGATCCGGAATTAGGACGAGCTTTGGCTTCTATTGATACTGCAGAGATAAATGAAATAACAAGCGCGGAGTCATTCGGGAATGTGCGTTCAAGTGAAATTCCGTATGAAGAACTTCGAAAAAAAGCAGTGCTGGAAATGAAAAAAGGAAATTATAAACAGGCGTTTGCGTATTTTGCAACTTTGGCTGAAAAAGATGATTGGGAGTCTATGTATAATGAGGTTACAAAGTTGTACAAGGAGGAAGCCACTGTTGCAAAGAGAGGTGAAGAAGCAATATTCTGGCTGGAAAAATGTGTTGAGAATTGCAAAGACAGCTGGAATATTTCGCTGATAGAATTTCAATTGGGCAATATTTATGCAAAGGGAATTGGTGTCAAAAAGAATCATAAAATTGCAGAAAAATATTACAGAAGCAGTGCTTCGAAAGGGAATCCATATGCCAAAAAGAAATTTGTTGCTGGAAAATATGTAAAATAGGGCGGGTGATTTTATGAGTACAAAACAGATTATGAGAACAATGGTTTATTGTGGTTATTTACTGATTTACAATTTGATTTTTTTCTTTTATTATGGGAAATCAAAATTCAGCATCAGACTGGATCGCATATGTTTTTGTATGGATCGCAATCATAATTTCTTACGTTGCGCCATTATACTGCAAAAACTATAAAAGAATACCGGAGAATCTTGTTACAAATTATACATATTCCTGGATCTATTCTACAGTGACGATTCTTTTCAATGCAATGGTTATTTTGATCAGAATAACCAATTTACCGATGGTATTGAGTGTTAACCTGATCTTTTGTGTTGTTTATATGCAGCAGCTTTTTATTAGTCTCAGAGTAAATTATCATGTGGAAACAAATCTTGAAAGGACGGATTCCGAAAGAGAATTTGTGAGAGGAATATCCAGAGAATTGCAGATGTGTCGAGATCTAGTAAATGATACCGGATTAAAAGATGAAATCGAAAAGGCATATGATGCCGTCAGATGCTGTCCGATTCGATCAAATGATGTGGTTATGAATTATGAACTTGAAATTATTGAGCTTACCAAGACATTAGAAAAGAAAATTGATAACAATGAGCTGCAGGAAATCAAGGAAATTGTTTCAAAAATCATCAATCTTGTGAATAAGCGAAATGCATTATTATAGGTGGCCGCGAGAATGAGCATAAATAAAAAGAAAAAAAGTGCAGGTATCGCAGGAATTTGCATAATAGTTTTGGCGATCATAGGAGCTATTCTTTATTTTAAATATTATCCGTACATGCGATTGAAACAGGAGATGAACAGTCTTTTAAATACGGAATATACATACCATGTGAATTGTAAGGTTGAAGGAATGAATCTGAAATTACTTGGAGATTCCTTTCAGGGTTCGATTGATGGAAACAAGGGAAAAGAAGTTTTATATGGCGATATTAAATATAACGACATAACCTATCTGAAACTTTATGCGAATAAAGAAGGGAAAATGGTATTTGATGTCAGTCCATTGATTCAGGAAACATTGGATAAGGTATCTACGAATAATTTTATCGGAAATTCGGTGCGTAAATTATTTCAGAATGACGTAAGAATTTCATATGATCAGATAGAATACCTGCTTGATGAAAAAATTGTCTCAATAGAAGATGAAGGTGTTTCCAGAAATTTATTGGAGCAAATAGCTGATGGAAAAAAGAAAGATTATACGATTTTCCAGAACAAAAAGGTCGAAAGTCAAGATAGACTTCTTGGCGATAACGCTTATTACTTTGATATTACCTTAGATGATTATGATACGAAAATCAGAGTAGGTATTCCCAAAAAGAGCCAGGATAACAGGATTTCCATGATGATATATGCAGGTCAGATTACATGGAGCTTTGTTTGTGATTATATCGATGCAGAGATAGCAGAAATTGAGATGCCAGCGAGCACAGTTTCAGATGATACCATTGAAACTTTAAAGTCTATCTATCTATGTATCTGGAATGGAAAGAAAAACAGGAATAGGATATTGCGATGCGACGGAAAGAATCATAGTAAATGAATAGATTTAAATTATCAGAAAATCTGTTCGTTTAAAGATGATAAGACACAAATCATCAGGGAGGGAGGACAGAGTTATATTTTGTGTCATCAAAAGAAAAAAGAAGGGAGAAACACCATGAAGTGTCCAAATTGTGGTAAAGAATTAAATCCAGGAGATAAGTTCTGCAAAGGATGTGGAACAAAAGTGGAAGGAAATTTAGCTGGAGCAGGAACAACAGAGAAAGGAGAAACAAACACGTTTTCTGAAAATGATTTTCAGACACCAGAGGGGTCAGAAGAAAGAACAACAAATATTGGAAAAGTAAATTATCTGATCAGAAGTTTCTTCTTCGGTTTGGGTGATGTTGCAGTGATATCTGTGATTTTGTATAGTGTGTGCAGCATGCTGAAGGGTACATTTGGAAGTTCTTATTATGGAACTACAAATGCATTTGGATTTTTTTTCGGTTTTTTAGAGGTGATCGCTGGTATTGCTTTTTTTGTATCACTGGGAATTACAATATACACAAGAGTAGTTGGCTCCGGCAAAGAGAATGTTGATGAGGCAATGCAAAAATCATTTGCAATGCTGGAAAAACGTGTGCTACATAAACTCAATGTTGACATGGAACAGATCAGTGAGGTAGAACCAATTGTTATTGGCGGCATGGGTCTTTCTCCGGATGAAATCAGCGATGGCACAGCAACAAAACATAAACTGATAGCAAAGTTTGGGAAGATATTTACCAAGGATCCTGTTGAAGGATATCGTTTGGGAATAGATGGAGTGCCAAGATATTCTCTTGTGCAGACTACGATATATGCATTTACAGACTCGCAGTTGTTAGTATACAGTGGTAATATGGATATTGCTACCGGAGCAGTGTATAAGGAAAGTGCTGACGAAATTTTTTATAAAGACATTAATAGTATAGCACGAGAAGAAGTAATGAAGAAAATCAAAATTGGTATATTTAAAAAACGGTATTATACGGTGAAGTATGTTACGTTTGATGTATGTGGTATTCAGAAACGAGTATCATTTGATTCGAGAATTACTCCAAACGCGGAGGCTAGCTTAACTGGTATGGAGAGTTATATCAGAGAAAAGAAGTTTTAAAAACTGATATATAAGAAGAACTGAATATTGCCAAGAATCATGCTGCCCAGTTAATGGGCAGCATGATTTTTAAAAAACATCTTTTTATAATAGAAAAGTAAAAAGCAGAAACTGATAAAGTATAAATTTTACATATGGAGGAATCTTGAATGGCAAGATATCTAGTTGGAAATGAGGAAGAAGCAATTTAATATTCACAACCTTTTTTTTAGAAAAAATTGTCAAAATAAATATAAAATACAATTATCAAAGGATAAAGAAATTCTAAGAAAGCCAATACGGAGAGGTAGTGAAAAAGATGAGAAGGAAAAAGCAGCCAGATTCCCTGGAGAAAACAGGATTAGAAGAAATACGCTAATCCAGTATTTCAGCTTTCATAAAGGAATACTGGATGCGATAGAATAGGTGCATTACTATAAAAACAAGAGCAAATATATAACAAAAGATGGAGGAGATTTCAAAATGGAAACAAATAACAAAAAAACAACACGAATACTTGCTGTTCTTTGCATTGCAGTGGCGGTTATCTGCATTATAGGTTTTTTTGCTAAAAAAGCATACAATCGTCATCAGGAAGAAATTCGTCTGCAGGCCATTGAAATAAAGAATGGAGAAATTGATCAGGAGTATGAAAACTTCGAAAAAGAAGAAAACAGGGATAAAAGGCTGAAAGTGTTGAAAAACGAAGTGAAAAATGCGGCAGACTATGAAAAAGCGGAAAATGCCTATGAGGAGTGTTCGGCGCATTATGCAAAAGTGATTGCGCAGATGAAGAATTACTTTGTATCAGATTATGATAATACTATTAAATCTATTTCTGATAAAGTAGGATCTGATGTAGAAAAAGTAGAAGATAAAGATGCTCTTTCATCTGCCAGCACTGATTTCACTTCTTTTAAAGAAACTCTAAAAAATGATTATGAAAATTACAATACTATTGAAAAAGATAAATTTGATGAATACAATAGTACTGTTGATGAATATGTTAAAAAATACAATGATAGAGTAGCAGCTATCGAAAAAGCTGAAGAGGAGGCTCGTAAAAAAGCTGAGGAAGAAGCAAAGAAAAAGGCTGAAGAAGAGGCCAAAAAGAAGGCAGAAGAAGAAGCTGCTGCTAAAGCTGCACGGGAGGAAGCTGAAAGAAAAGCTGCTGAAGAAGCTGCTGCTGCTAAAGCTGCTCAGGAATCTTCTAGTTCCAGTGGAAATTCTTCTTACTATAATGATTCTTATGATAACAGTTATGATAATAGTTCTAGTTATAGTGGAGGATCAAGTAGTTCTGGAAGTTCTAGTAGTGGATCTGATTATTCTGGAAGTAATGACTATAGTGGATCAAGTTCATCTGGAGGAAATAGTGGAATTTCTTCTGGAGCAAATTATGGTTGGGCAGAAGGATCTGATGGAAATAGAGTAGAAAATTATTATGATCCAAGTACTGGAGATACATGGGATATGAATGGTAATTATCAAGGTAATATGAATGATTGGCTTTGGAGTTAATAATTTTGTTTAAACTTATTTTTAAGGAGAGTGTTTAAGATTTGAAAAAAAGTTATAGTGATTTAAATGAATTCCTGAATGATGTTCATGAGGATGTAGATCTTAGAGACTAACAATATAGAGAAATGTGAAAATATTTTTATAATGCAAAATCATGTGCCAAACAGAAAAACACTATGGTAAGGACAAAAAGATCAGAAGGAATAGTTTGTAAAACGAATATCAAGTACAGTTTAACCAAAGCTGCGTAGCGAAGCGGATTGCGAATATTCTTTGACGCAGACAGAAATGGAGTGGAAAAAACTATGATGACAAATGATAAAAAAACGATAAAAGAAATAACAGGATTAGATATAGGCAAGGTATATTTTGAAAACTCTGAAACAGATGAGTTGTATGATATGACCCCAATACTATTTGATAAAAGTTCTGGAAATTTTCATATGTTGCCGAAAAATATGCCAGATGTTGAAAAAGCAATACAAGGAATTGAAAATAAGCGTGAAAAAATCGAAGCGGCTTTGGAGGATGCTTTAAAGGAAAACGAAAACTTAAAAGGCAGATATAAAGTGAACAAAAGATGTGGTAAAGGGAGAAGTGCAGTTTTAAAAGATACAGGCATGATTCATGCGTTTGATTATATTAGAGTTGAAGGTGATAAGGGAGAAAAGTACGATATAATGTTTTCTCGATTTTTTATTAGCGATGACAATAGTGTAAATTGTAAATTATGCGCTTATCAATTTGGCTTTTCAGAAAAAACAATGAGTTCGTATTTATTATATCCGAAATCTTGTGAAGCAAAAGAAAAAGGTAGTTTAGAATTAAACTATGAATATTATAATCCAATTATAACTTATATGGAGGATGGCTCAGATATAGATATGCTGGTTAATGAATTTCTGGATTATATAAAAAGAAAAAGCAGCAGAGATGTAAAAAATGATCTACGCAATGAGTGACATTCACGGTCAATACGATCGCTTCCAGAACTTGCTCCATCAACTGAATTTGCAAAAAGAGGATAAACTCTACATCCTTGGTGATGTGGTCGATCGTGGACCGCATCCCATGAAAATTCTGCAGTATATGATGAAACATCAAAATATCATCCCCATTATTGGAAATCATGAGGTCATGGCACTGCCGAACCTAAAGCTACTGGTACCGGAAATTTCGAAAGACTTTTTACAGGGATTGTCACCGGAAGAGTACCAGAATTTTGCCCAGTGGACATTAACGGGAGGTACCGATACCATTCAGGATTTCCGAAAGCTGCCGACGGAGGAACGACGGCAGATCATGGAATACATAGAATCGTTTCGTCCATATGGAAAGGAAACGATAAACAGCCAGGAATACTGGCTGGTACACGCAGGGCTTGATGAATTTTCGGAAACCAAAGAATTGGAAGAATATACGGTAGACGAGCTGGTCTGGACAAGGATAGATTACGAAATCCCTTATTTTGAGGATATTATCGTAGTCAGCGGCCATACACCGACGCAAAAGATTCTCGGAAACAGCAAACCGGGATTTATCTTTCGGGCAAATAATCACATCGCGATTGACTGTGGAGCAGCAATGAGGTCGGGAAGACTGGCGGCGATTTGTCTGGACACCGGGGCGGAGTATTATGCGGAGGTTTAGCAGAGAAAAAAAATTTACCGATGATTGTGGTGAAAAATATCTGTAAACCAGTGGTTGAATGACAACGCCGCGATAGGGTGCTATCATAAATCATATCAAGAAAAGCGATATTACTTGGCAAAATAAAGCAAGTAGTAAAGCGGATTGTGAAGATTCTTTAAAATTGGCAGCTAATCGGATTTACTTCATTGCAGAATGTTGTCGTGGGTTCGAATCCCACTGGAACTTGAAAAAGTTCCGTAGCTCAGCGGGTAGAGCTCATAAGAAATCCGGTGATATCGCCGAAAAAGATGCCGACAGCTATTGTCACTTACTTCAAATTTAGGGTGGTTGAGTGACAAGATACGTCGGCATTCTTTATTATCAGACACTCTGCGGATAGACGAAAAGGGAGAAGGTGCGGACATGAAAGAGAGATACAAAGACTATTTGTTTAAAAAGGGCTACCGCAATCCCACTGGCTTTAGACGGTGGGTTAAGGTAGCCAAACATAAAAAGTAATGTTATACTTACGTTATGAGAACATGGAAGGCAAAAAAAGACATAAGTATTTATTACCGTATTATATTATTTTCGTTTGTAAGTATAGGAAGGAGAGTAATCATGAAGCATTTTGACATCCCGGTCGGCGTTTCCGACTTTGCAGAGATTCGGAAAAACCCTGGGTATGAGCATGCTGGAAAATTTTTTCGATATACGAAAAGACAGCAAGGAACTGTTTGAAGGACTGGAAATCATGGAAAATCCGGCGTTATGTAAAAAATGGATGAATCAGTGGCCGGTTATCTTTCTTTCCCTAAAAGATGTCGATGGACTGAGTTATGAAGAAGCGGAAAATGCGTTCGTACAATTGATCGGAAGGGAAGCAGCAAGGTTCTCTTTTTTGCGGGAAAGTACGAAACTTTCTGATGTTGAGAAAAAACAGTATGATGCTTTTAACGTAATAAAAAATGGAGAATACTGGATGGATAAGGGATTTCTGGTTTCCTCATTGAAAGTTTTATCGCAGCTTTTATGCCGTTTCTATGGTCAGAAAACGCTGATTCTGATTGATGAATATGATGTCCCGTTGGACAAAGCATTCCAGCATGGATATTATCCTCAAATGGTATCTTTGATTCGGGGCATATTCGGACAGGCACTGAAAACGAATGAGTTCCTGCAGTTTGCAGTCCTGACAGGGTGCCTTCGAATTTCAAAAGAAAGTATCTTTACCGGATTGAATAATTTTAAAGTATATGCTGCAGACGATGTCCGGTATGAGGAAGCATTTGGATTTACAAACGAAGAGGTAGAAAAACTTCTGACAGATTACAGGCTGCAGAATCATTTTGGGGAAGTAAAAGAGTGGTACGATGGTTATCGCTTTGGAAATGCGGATATTTACTGTCCCTGGGATGTTATCAATTATGTGGATGATTTATCAGGGAATGACAAAGCACAGCCCAAGGCCTACTGGATCAACAGCAGCGGAAATGATCTTGTAAAACGGTTGATTGAAAAGGCCGATACAACGACCAGAGACGAGATTGAGCAGCTGATCATGGGAAATGCAGTAGAAAAGAGAATTCGTCTGGATCTGACGTATGATGAGATCAATCAGCGAATCGAAAATATGTGGAGTGTATTGTTTACGACGGGATATCTTACACAGACCGGCAGTGAAACGGATGGAAGATACAGACTCGTCATTCCAAATAAAGAAGTACGTGAGGTCTTTATTCTCCAGATCAGAGAATGGTTTGAACAGGTGATTGCAAATGACAGGGCGTCTACGGAGAAAATCAACCGCGGATTTCTTGAGGGGAAAACCGAGGATATTCAGCAGGAGCTGACTATGTTTCTTGGCAAAACAATCAGTATTCTTGATACAAGGGCGAGAAATGAAGAAAAAGAAATCTTTTATCATGGTATTTTGCTTGGGATTCTGAAAAATAATTCCGGCTGGGCAGTCAAATCAAACAGAGAATCAGGAAATGGTTTTGCGGATATTCTGATCAAGCCGAAAAATCCAGATACCGGGATCATTTTGGAGCTAAAATATGCACGCTCCATCAACGATCTCGACCAGGCATGCGAAAGAGCGTTGAACCAGATCAAGGATCGTGGATACGATCAGGAACTCAGAGAAGATGGGCGGAATGACATTTTGACATATGGGATTGCATTTTGGAAAAAGCGGTGCAAGGTTGTGGTTAAAAAAATATAGGAAATGAGCTTGATTCTTGGTACTCCATAAATGGTAGAAAAAGGAGGAACCCCACAGGTAGTGTTGTGTTGAAATGCTAGGGACTGGAAAATTAGTGCTTGCTGCTTAAAACAAACAACAATGAGAATTTTATATCGGTGCCACAAATGATTTTTATATGATGCAGTAAATGCCATTAGGAGCGATAATATGCTATTAGAGAATTTAAGACAATTAAAGGAAGATATGCGAAACAAGGGATGGACAATATGCAGCTTCCTTTTTAAATATAAGAAAATAGAGTATATTGTACTTGTAAAGAGATTTGTAGGAACTGAAAAACGAATTGATAAATATGCACTTGTAAAATTACATTTTATGAAAGCGAATAATTTATCAGATGAGTTACAAGTTGAGGCAAATGTAAAAAAATTAATTGTTGATCCCAAGAAATTGAGAGAATATTTTGGAATTGAATACAGAGAAAATCTTGGAAATATTCTTCAGCAATTCACTGAAAACTTAGGAAGAGTGATTCCTACAAAAATGTCAGAAAATTCTTCGAAAATGGAAAAAAGTGCGATGGTTCGGTCTCTGAGTAAGAGTGATTCGGAAGATCCAAATAAGATTTATTGTAATAAAGTTCGAAGAAATCGAGATGGTGGGCAAAGAAGTGAATTTAATTCAGATAAAACCAGACTTTTAAGGCCAATGTTGTTCAGAGAGTTTTGTAATGATAAAAGCATCAGCTTTTGCTATTATGCAGATAAAGAGATGGAAAATGATGATGCCACTATAATACGTAATTTTTCAAAATGATTTTCGAATACCCTGTTTGGGTGAGACATTAGCTGAGAATTTTGAGTGAAGAAAATATATGATATTTGATTTTTAAATACGTTGACACGATTCTGCTGTTCGTTTAAAGTGCAGCAAGAGCGTATGAAAGCCTCATAGCCATAGGAGAAAATTTATGGGTTCAGAAAACAAATCCTGGAAAGAAAAAGTACAAACAGAAAGCGTATGGATTCCTTCTTCGGAATTGAGATGGATCCCGGACATTATAGTCCAAAAGTACGAAGAACTTCGAAAAATTATTGTGGAATGTGGTAACTCGTATCAGGCAATCCTGTGTGCAAAGGATTTTGTTGAAATTTCCTTACGGATTTCTGCCATTATGGGCCTCATTATAGTGAATCATAATATGACAAAAGAAAAGGATTTTATAGCAGGAGAAGAGATCTGTAACAGAGAACAGGAGCGGGAAACTTCGAGAGAGATTCTGAAGTTAGTACTGACGGGGACCATTACCATGGGTGGCTGGCAGAATCTAAATGATACGTTAATTAAGTCAAGTAGCGTTCTTCTCATTGATGATCCATAGAAAAGATTCTAAAGAAAACCTGTGAGCTGGCGAACACCAAAATTACAAACGGTGTTAAGGGTCGGGAAAAGTATCATAGTGTGGTAAATTGGCGTAATTTGGCAATAGCTCATGGAATCATTACAATGGATGAGGAAAGATACTGGAGGCAACTGAAAGACTTATTATTCGCCATTAACAGATATCTAGGCAAGAGTGAAAGGGAATTTTGTGGTCTGAATGAGCTGTATCAAAATGTCTTTTTGGAACAGGCAGGCGTAGAACGGCTGGTTTTACATGCGGGCGGAAAGAAATATGAGACAGGATTTTTCTTGCAGAAATCGAAAAATGAGCTGTTTTTTCTTTGATTCATACAATGAAAAAAAACATGAGGTAAAACTCATCAATTTTGCCGGAGAATCGAAGAAATATAAAAACAGTGTTTGCTTTGAAACGCTGGACAGACAGTTAAAATACCTGTCAAAATTGTCAGAAGAAAGTGAAAAAAATTCAAAGAGCAGAAAACGTAGGCCGAATAAGATTGAGATGACTGGCGAGGGCGAACAAAAACTTGCATGCTTAAAAAATGTTGAACAGATAGAAGAAGCCGTTTTTCTGCTCGGAAAAATTAAGCAGAAAATGGATGAGCTGCAGTCCGGAATTCTGTTTTTGCAGATGGAACGTGGTACGGGAAAAACAACACTTAGCAGAATGCTGGACGGGCGTTATGCGGGTAATGTTCGGCAGAAAGATCTGAACGCGATTGTGCGGGCATATTACGTGGGAGACCTGAATTATATTACAAAAAGCACGAAGAATCCTGTGATTGGTGATTTTTGTAAAGGAATACCAGGGTGTACGAGAATCACCCGGTTAAGGGAGCAATCGGACGGTATAATGAACAGGATCAGGAAATTCACCCAAAATCCATGTCGCAATTGAAAGCAGAGCTGGAGGATGAAAAGACGTCTGGAGCGGCTATGGTGGAATTATTATCTCTGTATCGTGATATTTACACGGATCTGGATGACAGCCATGAGCTGCGCGAGCAGTACGAGGACAATCGCCTGGTTCTTATCATTGACGGAATCGACGAGCTTGGAAGTTCTACTATGGAACTGCTACGGCATTTGCCTTCTCAGGCAGATTTTGAGCGGAACGCTTATGCAAAGAACATTTTTATTCTGATGACGGCAAGGAAAGAAGAAGAAAGTGGCCTGACGGAGGACTCAAAAGAGGCAATTTCTTTTGTGAAATCCTTACTGCGGAGCCGGGAAGCAATTATTTCTGTAGATTCTCATGCAAAAGAATCCGTGGAACTGTTGCGAAAATATCTGAAAAAGTATCAGCCACAGATGACAGCAGAGATTGTTGACCAGGCGATTCAGAAAGCAGAGTATAAATTTTTGTATGTGAAACCGTATCTGATTTTCGGTGATCGTATTTATCGGGATGGACATAAAACGGCAAAAGCGGTTGCAAAAAATTATATTCAGGAAATGATTCAGAGATATTTTGGAATGAGCTTACAGTACTTGTACCGGGTGATGGGTGCGATTGCTTTATTCGGGAAAATTTCTATTCATGATATCTGCCGGAATATTTTTTCAACGGGGGTAACCTTCGATGCAATCGGCTGTATCAACGATCTGATGCCACTGCTGACGGTAAGCAGAGGAGACGGGGAAAGCCTGTATGAGTACGCAGATACGGAGTACCGTGAGTACATATTGGAAAAATTTCCCATGGTGCTTGCAGAATGCGCAGAGTGTATCTGGACTCGTTTCAGGCTTGGTATGAGGAAAAACAGGAATGCCTGAAACAATATAAAGGATATTACATCACGGCGCAGAGTCTGAAAGCAAGTGAAATCAGAAAGATTTTATGTAGCGAGGAATATCCGAAATTTTTGAGCAGAGTTCTGGAAAGCGTTGTTTACTTGGAAAAAACAGGAGAACTGCGAGAATACATTGAACTTCCGTTCGTGGAAAAACTTGCGGAGTTTCTTGTGCAGGGCGTTGAAACGATTGTGACGCGATCCGTGTGGGAAGAACTACAGGCAAGAATGCCCGGTCTTTATGGTGTCCTTCTTGAAAAGAGGCGTGGAACAGGAAAAATAGCGATAGAGCTGCTGGATCCATATCTATCGAAGCATCCATTTCTTCTTGAAAAAATAGGAGAACATTGTAAAAACAATCCGGCAGACAGCTGGTACGATGTGATCTTTCGAAATGATCCGTGGAAAATCTCCGATACAAAGAATATGGGATATGTCCATATAGGAACCAGTATAAAACGGAGTTTGCAAAAGAATTATGGAGCCAGGCAGTGGATATCATGGATGCCAGACGGAATGAGATATCGCTTGCCCGTTATCTGTATGCGAAAGCAGAAAAAGAAATAAACAGTCAGAAACTTGTGATCAGTCTGGCAAGATATCTGGAACGGATGGTACTGTCCTGGGATGATTTGCCGGAAAGAAGCAAATATCTTTCTGTACTGGTTCGGGCGTATCTGAGCAATGCAGCTGCGTTCAAAGAATATCTGCAGGATAACCGGCCGTCAATCCAGAAAGTTCTTTCGCTGCCGGAAGCGGAAAAAACAGACATCGAGCTGGTGAACGAACTGAAAAGTAAAATGGAATCTGAAAATATTCTGGAAACGATACGTCTTGCCCGGGAATCATTGAGAAAAGGAGCCTGGTATCAGGTATCGGATTTCCTATATCAAATAGAGGAAGAAAAAGAAAGAATTTCTTCAGATGACCATGATTTTACAGAAATGTATGTGCAGTTTACAGAGGAGATAGAAGAAATGGCAGACAGGAAGAAGCGGTCTGCCGTATTCTTGTTTTTTCTCATTTTGAGACACTTTATGGTGCACTGCCGGAAGACGGAAAATGCAGAAAACTGGAAGAATATCTGGACATGATAAGCAGAAAAGAGCAGTGGAAGCCGGAATTCTGGCTGAGATACGCCTGGAGTGTCTATCGACACTATTTTGGTCACAGGAAAGAGTTTATAAAAGTCCGGCAGTGTTTTTCTGTTTTTGGCGGGATCAAATGGTGTACTGTGGACGATGTGATATGGGAGAACAGCATTGCTGTACTGAAGGATCTACGGAAGCAGAAAGCAGCCGCAGAGTATCTGGCGGGAGTGAATGTTCTGGAAAAATACGCGGACAGTGTTTCTGATGTGCAGCAGATGAAACGGCTGCAGAACCGGTATCAGAATGCATCCAGTGATCCGGCAGGTATGGAGGAACTAACGACAAAAATGCGTGCGCTGACCGGAAGAAAGATGGAACAACTGTGTTCCGATTTTGAAGAATATGATGTGATGAATGATCCGTATCTGCAGAAAAAACTGGAGACAGAGAATTCTGAAATGATTATGATTCTTGGAATACTTCAACAATTAAAGATAGAAGTTCCGAAAGAATACAGGAAAAAAATCTGTGAAGTACTGACGACACAGGAAAGAAAAGCAGCACAGGAGGGAAAAGTATGGTATCAAGAGCAGCTGAAAAAATGGAAGGGGGATTCTGGTGGCATATAAAAATACAGAACTGATCAAGAAGTTTAATGTTGTGCGGGATTATATCCGGGATTTTTTTCTGTATGGATATAAAAAACGTGGGGACTTCGAAGAGAAGAGTAAAAGAACCTACGAAGAACATTACCGGCAGATCAGAAGCTGGCTGAAAGAGTATATGTATACGAGACAGTCTGCATCCGGGAAAGCGCAGATGATTTCGGTAGACAGCCGGGAAGTGATACATAACCCTTTATATAAGGCTTTTAAGACGCGATCCTTCACTGATCTTGATCTTTTATACATTTTTTCATTCTGGATATTCTGTCTCAAAGAAGATATATCGATTTCTGATATGGCAAAGGAGCTGCAGGGAAGATATTTTGATGCAATGAAGCAGGATGAAGTGATCAGAGAGAGCGACAAAAGTGTTCAGATAGCCGAAAGACCAGTCAGAGCGAAACTGCAGCATTATACAGAACTTGGTTTGCTGACGCAAAGAATCGGAGTAAGAAATACACAGTATTATTCTTTGGCACCGGATCAGACAGATCTGAGTTCCTGGTTTGATGCGATTTCGTTTTTCTCAGAAATTTCTCCGGTTGGAGTTGTAGGATCGTTTCTTCTGGATCATAAGAAAATAAGGGATAAGCGGTCATACGTTTGTTTTAAACATCATTACATGTTGTATGCAGTGGAGAGTGAAGTTGCAGAATGCATTCTCGAAGGAATTCATGAGAAGAAGTTTCTCGAAATTACAACAAAGAGTAAACGAAAAAAAATAAGCAGACGCTGTGTATATCCAGTCAAACTATATGTCAGCACACAGAATGGAAGAGAATATCTGCTTTTTCATGAAGTGGCGGGTTCGGACTTCATTTTGTGCGTCTGGATAAAATTATAGAATGCAAGGTAAAAGAGAAGTGCAAGAATGAGCAGCGGCAGAAATATGAAAAGGAGTATGAGCTGAGAAAACCGAATTTGTGGGGAGTGATCTGCGGCAGGGAGGATGATATGACCCATGTGGAAATCACGATGAGAATAAAAGAAAACGAAGAATATATGATCAGACGGCTGGAGCGTGAAAAGAGAAACGGCCACGTAGAACGAATCGGGAAAGAAAAATACAAATATGTGGTGGATACGTATGACGCGATGGAACTAATGCCGTGGATACGTACTTTTACGGGAAGAATCGAGAGGGTGGAAAGCGACAATCCTGAACTGGGGAAAAAATTCTGTACAGATATGGAAAAAATGTATGCGATGTATCTGGGGGGTGACGATGATGCAGTTGTTTCATGAAATCTATGGCAATTACTATAACACCATTGCCGCAATTTTGGATCAGGAATCCGTTCCAAAGTGTCCGTGAATGAAATCGAAAAAATTGTGGAAGAGAAGGCATTTTGTGAGAGCGGATTGGAAATTATGGATGCACTGCGCAGGGGAAAATCCAGTACGAATCCCAAAACCGGAAGATGGCCGCTTTTAGATAAAAACGGGCGGGCACTTATCAAAAATGAAACATATAGGCCGCTCACCCTTCTGGAAAAACGATGGCTGAAATCGTTGTTATCCGATCCAAGGATTGCCTTGTTTCATCCGGATGAGAGTGGTCTGGAGGATGTGGAACCGCTTTTTTTACCAGAAGATATTGTGCTGTTTGACCAATTTTCAGACGGCGATCCGTACCAGGAGGAACGGTATATCGAAATTTTTCAGGAGCTCTTGAAGGCGATAAAGGATAAGAAGTCTGTCAAAATTTTGTATCTATTGAAAAATGGAACAGAAAAATGGATTAAGTGTCATCCGGTGCGTCTGGAATATTCCCAGCGGGATGATAAATTCCGGCTGATTGCAGCATCAAAAGCAGGGAAGAGAATCGTCAATCTTGCGAAAATTAAGAAATGTGAAAGTATGGATGTTACGGAACCCTTACAAACGAAGAATCTCGATTGCGTGATGCATGATAAAAGGACAGTAGAGTTATTATTGAAAGATGAGCGGCAGGCGTTGGAGCGTGTGATGATGCAGCTTTCTATATATGAAAAGATCACGGAAAAGCTGGATGATACTACGTATAAGATTGCGGTGACGTATGAAGTTGAGGATGAAATTGAGATTATGATCCAGATTTGTCTTTTGGACCAAACTTAAAAGTGACCGGACCGGAGCGGTTTGTGGAACAAATAAGAAACAGATTAAGAATGCAGAAAAGTTTGTGGACGATGAGTTCACAACTTTTTTTTTCAGGGAAAATGAGGGACAGGGATTTATAATCAGACGTATCAAAGAGATAAAGACAGCAACAGGGGAACTTGGAAATGCAAGGACAAAAGAAAGGCATAAAACAAAAAATGCAGAATATGGAAGTGCGATATGGATCTTAGCGAGCTGGTAAGTATGCTGAAAAACGCAGAGTGTGCGAAAGATATCGACAGGAAAAGAGAAGAAATAGGAGAACTGGTTCCGGCGGTTAAAGTAATGTTTGATTATGATCAGCAGAATTATATGCATCGGTTTGACTTATGGATGCATTCTCTGCATACGGCAGTGAATCTTCCAAGAAACCTGGAGGACGACATGCTCTATCTGGCTGCACTGTTTCACGATATTGGAAAACCGGAATCCAGATGTAGAAGCAAACGGCCGGAGGACCGGAATACGCACTATTACGGGCATCCGAAAAAGAGCGTGGAAATCATCGATACGATCATTATTCCGGATCTGGATCGGAAAGGATATAAAATTCCATGCCTGGATGTGAAACGGCTGTTTTATTACGTTGCGTCACCATGATGACAATATCAGCGTCAGAGAAGCGCGGGTCAGACGTTATATGGAGGGAGTTTCGTTTGAAGAATTTCAGAATCTTATGCTGCTGCAGATGGCAGATGCAAGGCACATGTGCTGCATCCGATGGTAGTGGAACGTATCGCGATTTGCAGTATGATGGCAGGAAAAGAAGGAGAGCGGATTTATCGAAGCTGTTCCGAAGAAAAAACGGATAAGACGGAGATCACATAGATTTAGGGAATGTCCCGGCAAAATATGGAGATATAATAAGCGCAGAAAGGCAAAGAGAAACCGTTCTTGTTAATGAAAGGAGTGAAAAGCTGTTTTCCTGAAACGTTTCCAGACAGAAGAAAGAGAGAAGCATGAAAATGAAAACTGCAAAAGAAACTGTGAACAAAACAACTGCAAACAGAACAACACAGAAAATTCAGAACAGCAAGAAAAACAAAGAGGAAAAAATGGAGTTAACAGGAGAAGAACTTCTGCGCCGGAAGATATCCAATGTGCTTCGGGAAGGATCGGCACAGTATTGGTTTAAACTGGAGCAGTTCCGCCAGGAGGCACAAAAATATGATTTCAAAGCCCAGAAAATGATGATGAAAATTGAGATGTCAGAAGAACTTCAGGAAAACGAAGTACCGTGTCTGCGGACCATCAGAAGATTGTTGGATTATGCGGAAACAGCAACAGAAGAAAAAACACTGCCGGTAGGAATTAACATGATCCGGATTCTGGGGAGGGCACTTAAGGGAAGCCCGGATGCATATCTGGAAAAAATTGATCAGAGGAGCATGCAGCATCTGGCCGAGGAGTATTTGCGGGAAACGCAGAAAATGCAAGAAAAACAGTGGAAAGACAATTGAGAAATGACTGAAAAGGATCACAGGAAATATGAAGAAATATAGGAGAGAGAAAAATATGTTTGAATTAATTCCATCGCAATATATGAGAGAATGTTATAGAGAACTGAATTTCACGTTTACCGATTTCCAGAAGGCCACGCTGATCTGGAATTCTCCAGGGAAAAAGAGGCAGGAAATTCTGGATGCACTAAAGGAACTGGCAGCAGATACCAAAGATTTCTGCACAAAAAGACAGATTCAGGAACGTCTGGATTATGAAAGAAAAGCGTTTGAAAAATTCAAAGAAAACGATGCAAGAAAATATGTGTATGTGGTGGCAGAACGGGAAGACAATGAAAATGCCGGCTTCTTTTCAGAGTATGAACGGGCTTTTCAATATGCGAAGCGATATATGAAAAATATGAGGTAACCTGTAGCATCGAAAAACAGCAGATTGTTGCAGCACCGGAGGATGAAACCGTACGCAATCCGTGGAAGGGAAATCCCAATCTCGGGCTGGAAACAGAAGAATATTGCGCATATAGTGGTGTGGAAGAAGCAAAAGCAGGATTTAACTGCGAGGGGGAAGCAGAGTATTTTTATTCGAGAGAGCTGCCGGAAGAGGAGAAAATTGTAGATACTTACCGAATCGAAAGATTTGAATCCCACTTTATGAAAATTCCGGCTCCGCTCCAGACGGGATGTCCTGTGCGAAATGTGGTTACTGGTACTTATGGCATTTTGGCACAGAGTGAAGAAGAGTGGGAAAAATATTTAAAGTGGATCGAAGATCGGGAACTTTATGTTGATTTTTCAGATGTTCAGATGATTGTATTTGAACTGAATGAATCGGGGATCTGGATTCATAATCATGTGAACCCACTGTACCTCGAGGTGGAAAATCCACCGGTGATTTCCGGTGATGAAAAGCAGGATGCATTTCGGCGTGCGATGGAGGCAATGTACGAGTATCTCAGGCATGAGAAAGAAGAGAATTGCGAAGCCCGATATGGAGGAGCGGTTCTTCAACGTTCTAGGGAATTTGCACAGATTTGTCAGGAAGAGAAATGTGACAGACGTTGGAAAGACGCTTGTAAAGCGGAAGATATTATGAGTTGATTGCGCAGGCGCTTTATCTGAAAGCTAAAAGATACTGAAAAAGAGCAGTGGACGGAGGAGAAAGAGTTATGGTAATTGCAGGCTTTGCAGGATGCGGAAAAACAACGTTTTGTGAAAAAAATCCAGGGGATGCCATCGATCTGGTCTGTATGCCGTTTAAATACAGTGATTTTTACGAAGTCGCAGGCAGTCTTAAAGAGGGAGAAAAGATCAAGGCGAATGAACGGCTGATGTTACGGGAAAACTGGGAACTTTATTATTATTGGATGATCCGCTATCTGCTCTGGTACAGCCCGGAACGGCAGATTGTGATTCCGACAATACGAAAGATCATGGAGTTCCTTACGGCGGACTATATCCCGTATACGGTTGTATACCCGGAGCGAGAACGGAAAGAGGAATATGAGGGACGATACCGGAATCGCGGAGATTCTGAGAGTTTTCTGGATGTTTTTATCGGCAGATGGGACGATATGCTGGATGGACTGGAACAGTATGGGAAAAAGCAGATTGCGTTACAAGAAGGGAAGTATTTATCCGATGTGGTCTCCTGTATGCCGACGGATGACGTTTACATGTCCCGACAGCTGGTCCGGTTTGCGGAACATTTAACACAGGAAACGTCTCTTGCGAAAAAATTGCGTGAATTGAGAGAAAAGTTTCCTGAAAAAGCAGAGAAAGGTCAGTGTGCAGCAGAAGAAACAGAAGAGTATAAATGGCAGGAAAATCAGTCAGAAGGGATTCAAACGGACTGTTATGACGAGGACAAATTGTGTGCTGTTTTGTATTATGAACCGATCTGTGAAGAAGACATCCTGGATGATTTTGTATGGATTGAATCGAAAAAGGAACTGCAGCTTTTATTGGAACGGGCGGAAGAAAAACCGCTGTACACTTTAAAGGTAAGTGTTTTGTTGATGGAAATGGTGAAAGACAAGCCAAAATACAGAGAAGTCGTGTATCGAAAAAACACTGAGAACAGGTGGAACAGAGACGTTTGACGAAAGTAAAAAGACATCCGTTTTTCTTAGGAAGATCAGGAAAAGTTATCTGATATAGCGTTACGCAGTGAAAACAGAAGCAAACAGATAAGAAGGAGCAGACAATATGATTTTTTATAAATATCTGGTGAATTGTGCGGGATTAGAACTGGAAAAGGAAATGCAGAATAAAGAAGATAGAGAGAAACTGTATTCCAGAAACAGTCCGATTGAGGAGTGGAATCGTGATTTTTGCGCAAGTTACGAAATGGACAAAAAATCGTATCTTGTTATCAGTGATCTTCTGCGGGAAAAGATGACAATTGTTGCTGCGCATCAGGCGGATGCATCCAGCAGGACATGCGATTCCCTTCTTTTGAAAATTCTGCCGGATGTTCGGATTTTAAAGCGGGAAGAGATTACAGGGGAGAAATTTGAACGGGAACTGATCCGGGCAGAGAAAAACGAGTGGATGAATAATTCCGCAGGCTATACTTTGAAGAAAATGAGACTTAATATTCAACCGGAATACTATAGCTTTTTTGAACCGGCACCATATCAGGTGAGCGAACGGATTTATACAACGGATGGAGTGACCAGAGAAACCATCGGAAAACAGATGGAAAAGATTCTTGCTTCCCAGAATTTTTATGAAGAAATTGACCGAATTTTTTCGAACGAGAATGAAAAACGTTTCGCCGGACACCCGGTGCATTATCTGATCTCCGCAGGGGACAAAGCGGCGGCAGACGATATGCTGGAGGTTCTGATCCCGTCACTTTTGAAAAACGAGCGCCTTCTGAGCAGCAGGGTGTATGATGTGCAGAAGATAACAGATAAGGCCGGAAGAGATGAAAATTTTGCCAATGTATTTGAAGCGGCGCAGGGCGGTACGGTTGTATTGAATCTGGAAGGCGAAAAAAATATTGGTCAGTATGCGACAGGATATTATAAACTGGCGGAAAAACTGGGAGAAAA
>ENA-OQEB01000224-OQEB01000224.1-human-gut-metagenome-genome-assembly--contig:-NODE-224-length-23964-cov-3.105131_pt1 | contig 23964 bp, 24 predicted proteins | sample MGYA00242787_ERZ504619 | MGnify/ENA primary metagenome ERZ504619 (study PRJEB26092, sample SAMD00036317) | human gut metagenome | host: Homo sapiens | study: EMG produced TPA metagenomics assembly of... | reverse complement strand
GTCGTCCTCTAGTTGTTACTCAGCATAGGTTGTAGAGCATTTTCTTTTGTCGTTCTCTGTCAGAGATAGTCATCCTTCTAGTGTTACTCGATAGATGATGGTGCTTTTTATTGGTTGTGATTCGTCTGTCAGAGATAGTCATCCCTTCTAGTGTTACTAGCATAGGTGATCGTGCTTTTTATAAATGCAAATTCCCTGACAATCTTAAACAAGAATTAATCTCCCGGTTTGGAGATAAAATATTTAGTTCATGGTAAATATAGTTTAATAATTATGATATTAATAGAATCTAAACGAAAGAAGCGGGAGAATATCTTAAAGAAATATCCCGATGCCATCATTGCGGATGTAACGAGTCATGCTGAAGATGACTTGATAAAGTTAAGCCCATTCTATCCTCATGGTGGCATACCTGTGCCATTTAGCGAGGGTGTTACTGCTACATGTGTTGAGGCTGTGTGGCAAGGGCTAAAGGTATTTGAATCGGCTGATGTAGATATGAAAATGTTTAAGAATGAGTCGATGAAGAATATCAAGAGAACTGTTCGCAAGTTCGGTAAGCCTCTTGGACATCGTAAAGGAGTAAACGGAACAGAACTGCTCGGATATATTGAGGCTCGAAAGCTGATTTATATTCCTACTTACAAGTGGGTTCTTGAACATAAGGTTCAAAGTATTATCGAAAGATTACGAGAGGCTAGCCAGACTAAGATCATCGTACTTTTGGATTATAATACAAATTGTGATGTGGATGACCCGAAGAAGCCTCTTTCGCATGCCTTTCTAATTAAGGCATACGTAGAAGGTCTATATCCTTTTGGTGATAAAATGTGTAAACCACAGACAATAGAACCAAAGCAACTAACGTTATTCTAACATACATATATTATTGGAGGACAAAAACAATGAATAGAAGAAGTAACTGGGAGGATTTTAAGAATATCCTCGAACAAAATCATATCACCAAGCTCTATCACTTCACAGACCGTGATAACTTGGAGAATATTATCAAGAATGGAGGACTCTATTCTTGGAAGGATTGTGAGGAGCGTGGTATCAATATTCCTAAGCCGGGAGGTGGAGGACCTGGTTCTCCATCCTGGTCATTGGATAAGCGTGATAATCTGGAACATTATGTTCGTGTCAGCTTTACCATGAACCATCCAATGATGTATGTGGCAATGAATGAGGATAGAATTTCTAACCCTGTCATTCTGGAGATTGACCCAGAGGTGATTTATGATGAGAATACCAAGTATGCTGACAGGAATGCTGTGCGCAATGGTGCTCATGTGGGTGGAAGTCTGGAGGATTTCAAGACGATTCACTTCCAAACAGTCAAGGCTCGCAATCACTTCGATTTCGATGTGGATGAGCAACCGTTCTATCAAGCAGAGATATTGGTAAAGAACACCATTCCTCTGAAGTATATCAAGAACATTGGCAACTTTGGTATTCCAATCCCAAGTCAGCCACAGATATTGCAGAGCAAGAATGCATATACGGCTCGTGTTGACCGTGAGCATCCTACGGCATTCATCTTCCTGGTGGACCAGAGTGTTTCTATGCGTAGAATTACCACCTTCAATGGTGAGGATATGACTTTATCTGAGGCCGTAGCCGTATCGTAAATGCCCAAATCAACGAGTTGGTGGAGCGATGTGTGAAGAATAATGAGACTCGCCATTACTTTGATATTGCCATGATAGGTTATGGTACTGAGGCTTATAGTGCCTGGAATGGCAATCTTGAAGGACGAGACTTTGTTACTCCAGAAGAGATTCGTGATAATCCTTATCAAAAGAAAATGGTGAAGGAAGAGGTGCGTACCGTAAGGGTATAACCATCAAAGAAGTAGAGAAGAAACAATGGATGGTAGCTCGCCATGATGGTAGTTGGACACACATGGATAAAGCTTTCAAACGTGCAGAAGGTCTGCTCGAAAGCTGGATGAAAGACCATCACGATAAGGATTGTTATCCTCCTACAATTATCAATATCACAGATGGTGAGTATAATGGCACCTCACATGATGAAATGCAACAACTTGCTAATCAGTTGAAGTCGATGTTTACCAATGATGGTAATGTATTATTCTTCAATATTCACGTTGTACCTGGACATGCAGAATCAGTAGTGTTCCCTGCAACTGTAGATGAACTGAACGGAAATGGATATGGTGAGAAACTTTATAATATGTCGAGTCTCTTGCCACTAAATTATAATGAGCAGATTCGTGCCATCTTTGGTGATAAGCAAACGGACATCCGTTATCATGCCATGGGTGTAAATACCGGTATGGAGCGATTGGTCAAGATGATGAAGATGGTACGTTGTCGAGTATGCTCGTTAATCAAAACCTATAATATATATGAATAGAGGTGTAAGCATAGCAAAATGGAATGACCATGTAGCAAACGAAGATTCCTTCTTCTCATCTGATACCTGCATAGCGGTATCTGATGGGGCAGGAGGCTGTGGCTTGTTTGCTGATGAATGGTCGCAATATCTCATAGAGCAGTTACCAAAGAATAAACCTATCACGTCTTTTACAGAACTTGACGAATGGGTGGATAGCATCTGGGAATCATTTTATAATGAGCATGAGGAAAAGGCAAAGCAAGGGGATGGCATTCTTTTGAATAAGTCTATAACGAAGGTTCGTGCGCTACTATTGCTGCTGCATGGAAGATTCAGGAAAAGGTCGCAAAATGGATGGCTTATGGTGATAGTGTTGTTTTCCATTATAGTTTTCAAAATGGTATTTTGGAACATAGTTTTACGAAATTGGCAGATTTCTGTAATCCTCCAAGATTGGTTAGTTGCAAAGACCCGTTGGAAGAAGAAGGCTTTAAACATGGTGAATTTGTGTTAGATGATTCGTCAGTAGTCTTTGCTGCCAGCGATGCTTTATCTCATTATATTTTAATGATGTATGAGTTAGCTCATTGTAAGGAATTCGGCGAAGAACTTGCAGAGGAATATCTAAAGCATTCTGGTAATTCTCAATTACTAAAAACGGCAGAAACATTGAGGTTTAATTTCAAGAACGACGTTATTGATAAATTAATTCAAGCATCTGATAATCAATTAACTTTTGAGGAATATCTCAAAGGATTATATCACCATGGAGTGATTGATATGGATGACTTTACGATTTGTTGGTTGTATGAATAGAAAAATATGGAAAATGAAATTATAAAAGAAAGATTCCTCGGTACCATCTTCGGACAAGCTGTAGGAGATGCCTTGGGACTGAGCACGGAGTTTATGTCCAAGCAAGAGGTGGATCGTTTCTATCCTAATGGGATAGAGGACTATTCGCAAATCGTGCAGGATGATCATCGTCGTCGTTGGCAAAGAGGCGACTGGACTGATGATACCGACATGATGCTATGCATCTTAGATTCTTTTGTGGCTTGTCAAAAGGTAGATATTCTTGATATTGCCAGAAGGTTTAAGGAATGGATGATGAACGGAGGCATGGGAATTGGCCGGCATACTTATAATGTAATGGCTCTTGGTGACTATACTTCGAATCCACAGAAGGCTGCAGAGATTATCTGGAAGATGGGAAAGAAAAAAGCTGCAGCTAATGGAGCCGTCATGAGAACTTCGGTGGTAGGACTTATGAAGGGCAATGTGGCTAATGCAGCAGTAGCAGGAGCTATCCTGGGTGCTAAATTTGGAATAGACCAAATTCCTGAAGAATGGAGGAATGGTCTTCTCTATGCTTCTATGCTCCATAACAAGGTGCAGGAATTCTACGCAATGTATCGATAAAAACATATAAAAAGTACGAAATCTCTTGTGAGTTTCATGCTTTTTGTTTATCTTTGCACCAAATAGACTGCATTCGGCAATTTTAAAGCTGACTTTCATATTGCTCGTTTGCATAATTACTAGCTAAAAGAAAGGATTCGATAATGAATGTAATGCAATTGAATACTGATATTTATAATAGCTTGGGCGTACTTTCTAATGACGAGAGCTATTTGGAAAAAGCAGCACGTTATCTTAAAAAATTGGCGCAAGCTAAAAGAGACGTGGAGAATGCAAAGGCTAAGGAAGAAGCCCTTGCTAGTATCAATCAGGCTTTTACGGAATTGAAGCTTCATCGCGAAGGAAAAATGGATTTTATTCCTGCGGAGGATTTGCTTAATGAGTTATAGGATAGAGGTTGCACCTGAGTTTGCCCGTAGATTGAAGAATTTAAGTAAGCGCAGTCTGCATTAGAGCATAATAACACAGAATCCTGCCGGCATCACTGCCAGCAGGATTCACTTTCAAAAACCGAACCTAAAATTCTACCTTGTAATTTCTATCTATGCAATATCTATTGTAACCTGAATAAGTCTAATTACCTTTTTAAAAAACTAAATCCTATTATATGAATAACGCTGCAAAATGAACTGTTCTTTATCTTTTACTCAGCAGTTGTCTGCTGCTTTGTAGCTTTCTTTGTGGATTCGTTGTCGAACCCGCTATTCATAGTCGCAATCTGCGTGCCAAATCGATGAGTAAAAATAATATGTCTTGATTATCAGGTGTTTATATTGAATATGCCAGAAATAGATGGTGTGGAAAATGGGGAAAGAATGTGGAAACATTCCCCAAAAAGTTGGGGAATGTAAGCATTATTTTTATTAGTAAGATAGCTCGTAACTATTGTTAATAATAAGAAAAAAGCTTGTTTTCTGAAATATTATCCGTATCTTTGTACTCTAGATTATAAAGAGTAAGATTATGGCATCAAAGAGATATCCTTTGGGAATACAAACGTTCTCCGAAATCGTGAAGGGAAATTACTTCTATGCTGACAAGACGGCTATCGTCTATCAGTTGGCTCATTATGCCAAGTTTCATTTTCTGAGTCGCCCACGTCGATTCGGAAATCCTTGTTTGTATCTACTCTCAAGGCCTACTTTGAAGGTAAGAAAGAACTGTTCAAGGGACTTGCCATCGAACAGATGGAGAAGGAGTGGACGGCATATCCTGTCATCCACCTGGATCTGAGCTGTGGTAAGTATTATAGTTTGGAGAATACATATTCAATTCTAAACGGAATACTAGAAGTAGAAGAGAAAAAATATGGTTTAAAGGTTAATCCAATAGATGAGAAGTCTTTTGGTGGTCGTCTTAAGAACATCTTGCTTGCAGCAGCTGCTCAAACAGGTAAACAAGTTGTAGTTCTCATCGACGAATATGATGCTCCAATGCATGATTCAGTCAATGACGAAGACTTACAGAAGACCATCCGCAACATCATGCGAGATTTCTTCAGTCCATTGAAGCAGCAAGAGGGAAATATTCGCTTTGTATTCATCACAGGTATCTCCAAGTTTAGCCAGCTCAGCATCTTCAGCGAGTTGAATAATCTCAAGATTCTCACGTTGAAGGATGAATACAGTAGCTGTTGTGGTATAACCAAGAGTGAATTGACTCAGTATTTCCGTGAGGGTATCGAGGAGATGGCTGAACATAATGGGCTTACTTATGAGGAGACTTTAGAGCAACTCAAGCAGCATTATGATGGCTACCATTTCAGTATCAATAGCGAGGATATCTTCAATCCTTACAGCATTATCAATGCTCTGGACGATAAGGAGTTTAATAGCTATTGGTTTACATCTGGAACGCCTACGTTCCTGATAGAACTGATGCAGCAGAAGAATTTGGATATGATGGACTTAAATGATATCTGGGCTAGAGCAAAACGCTTCGATGTTTCTACTGAGACTATTACTGACCCTGTGCCAGTCCTTTTCCAAAGTGGCTATCTTACGATTAAAGGATATGACAAGCTGTTGGGTATGTATTACCTCAGTTTTCCTAATCAAGAAGTTAGACAAGGCTTTTCGGAAAGTCTTTGCCAATATTATACCCCTTCTGGGGTTGGCGAACTTGATGCAATCGTATATGCTTATAAAAAGAATGTGCTCATCAATGACGATATGGGAGCCTTTATGCCTCACTTGAAGGCATTCTATGATAAGTTCCCATATACGATTATCAACAATAATGAGCGTCATTATCAAGCCGTGATGTTCACCATCTTCACCATGCTTGGCGAAGATGTGAAAGTGGAGCATACCACTTCGGATGGAAGAATAGACCTTGTGCTCAAGACGGATAAGAGTATCTTCATCTTCGAGTTGAAATATAAGAAGTCTGCTGATACCGCCATGGCGCAAATCAGCGATAAGGATTATGCTAAGCTTTTGCCGATGATGGACGGAAGGTAGTGAAAGTGGGTGTTAACTTCTCGGAAGACCAGCGGAGCATAGAGGATTGGGTGATAAAATAAATGACATCTTGAGGTTGATAAAACGCAAAAAATCCTGCAGGCATCGTTGCCTGCAGGATTTTTTGCATCACAAAGGCTATTCATCTTCCGTAATGATTTCTAAATCTTCAGCTATTTTCTTCAGTCTGTCTCTTATCCTCTTCGCCAAGGTTGGTGGCTTTTGCTGAATGACAGGCTTTGGGGGCTCTTCTTCTACAACTGGAGATTCTTCTGTCGGAGCATCGGGGATGAGTGGGGCTGCTCATCATCAGGGATGTCTGTAGATTCTGTGTTTGAGGACTCTGTAAGAATATCCTCTTTTGGGGAATCTTCTTTTTCCCGTGATTGGAAGTCGTCACGTATCGGATGATAAAGCTTATCGATAATTCTCTGGTAATCATCTTCATCCTTGGTGTTTGTGACTGGATTGTCCTGAATTTCATCTGCCAGTTCGTTGTTGAGACCTGTTGCCAGGATGGTTACTTTGGCATCCTCATCCAGACTGTCATCATCTGAAAGACCCCAGATAACCTTGATGTCTGGATTCAATTCATCGAAGAAGGCATCTATCTCTCGCATTTCCCTAACGAAGATAGGGTGCTTGCTGGAGGTATAGATGTTGAAGAGGATGCGCTGTGCATTGCTGATGTCGCTGCCGTAGAGCAATGGGGAATCCAAGGCGTTGAGGATGGCATTCTGAACTCTGCCTTCTCCGCTTGCTCTGCCCATCGCCATGATGGCACCGCCACCACTCTTGATGGTGGTCTCGATGTCACGGAAGTCGAGATTGATGGTTCCTTCTACGGTTATCAGCTCCGAGATGCTCTTGGTGGCATCGCTCAGCACCTTGTCTGCCAGTTTGAAGGCATCCTTTACGGTAATTTCAGAATCGGCATATACATCGCAAAGTCGCTCGTTGTTGACAATGAGCAGGGCATCTACGTTCTTACGCATCTCTTCTACACCCTGCAGAGCCTTCACGATTTTCTTACGCTTTTCAAAATAAAATGGGATGGTGATGATGCCCACCGTCAGGATGCCCATGCTTTTGGCGATGCCGGCGATGACGGGTGCTGCTCCTGTGCCGGTACCGCCACCCATGCCGGCTGTAACGAATGCCATCTTGGTTCCGTCATCCAGCAGTCGTTTGATGTCTTCCTGGGTGTTCTGCGCTTCGCTTCTTCCAACTTCAGGGTTAGCACCTGCTCCCAAACCGCTCTTTCCGAGCATGATTTTTACAGGCACAGGTGATTTGGATAGCGACTGGCTATCCGTATTGCAAACGGCAAAGCTCACATTTACAATACCTTCTGAGTACATGTTCTTAACGGCATTACATCCGCCACCACCCACACCTATCACCTTGATGATATTCTTTGTGGTGTCTTCAGTCTGTCCGAAATCTATAGGGGTCCATTCTTCTGTCATCTTATCTATATTTCTATTTTGGGCACAAAGATAATAATAAAGGAGTAATTATACAATAATAAATGAAACGCAAGGCTTGCGAAAGAAGATTTTTTGATGAAGAGAAACGTTTTTTCCTATTCTTTTTGTATTTTTGCATCCGTTATGCAAGATGAACTGAGAAATATGGATGCTGAGGAGAAAGCTGCTTTGATAAAAACGCTTTCCTCCCAACTTTTGGTAGAAGGAAGAACTGACCTTTTGCTGAAAGCTATCAGTGTGCCCGTATTGGAACAGCTTCGCATAGAGGCAGCAAGGGCTACTCTCAGCCCATTGCTCATCACTGAGGATTATCACTTCCTTTTGCCTGAGTTTGGTAATAAAGAAGTACAGCTCAGTCCCATCCACAAGGCACTCTATCTGCTCTTTCTGAACCATCCGGAAGGTATTGAATTCAAGAATCTGGTAGATTATCGGGAAGAACTTCTTCAACTTTATCAGAAGATAGGGAATAGAATAGATATGGATAAAATCACTGATACCGTGAACCGTCTGGTGAATCCGCTTGATAATGCGATAAATGAGAAGTGTTCTCGTATCAAGGCTGCCTTTTCTGATTTGATGGATGAGTATCAGGCAGACTATTATATCATCAACAGTCATGTGAAGCGGCATCAAGGAAGTTCGATGAAATTGTGGTTTGAGAGGTTGAAAATCATCAACCTCCCAAGAGAATTGGTTGTTTATCAATGTTCTTGATGTTTGCTCTCACCTCATTTGAAATCTATCCCCATATTTAGGTATTTCTGCGAAACCATCATTTTTAGGTATTGCAGATGATGGAAAAAGGATGTATCTTTGCACCCGAAAATAAATGTAACTAAAAGTAAGATAGACAAATGAAAACAACAATCGTAATTTATGCTCTTCTACTGGCTCATGCCAGTCGATTGCCGAAACCATCGCCTCTAAGTTGGGCGTGGAAGCAGTGGATGTAACAAGCATCAACGATGATACCATCGCTAGTCATGACAACCTGATTCTCGGTACTTCTACCTGGGGTGCTGGTGAGATGCAGGATGATTGGTATGATGGCGTGAAGACTCTCAAGAGTGCTGGCTTGGTTGGCAAGACTGTGGCTCTCTTTGGCTGCGGTGACAGCGAGAGCTATCCTGATACCTTCTGCGGAGGTATGAAGGAGCTGAAGGATGCTGCCGTTGAGGCTGGTGCACGGTGCTCGATGGTGTGTCTACAGATGGATATACCTTTGATGACAGCGAGGCTGTGGAAGACGGCAAGTTCGTAGGCTTGGCTCTCGATGACGTCAACGAGGATGACAAGACCGAGGAGCGCATAGACGCTTGGCTCGAAGTCATCAAGCCATCTCTGTAAGCTAGGCATTGCCCCATCAAACCAAAATGGGGCAATGACACCATAATAATAATGTTGTTATAACACAAAAATATAAAATTCGGATAGTATGCAGCAAGAAGTATCAGTAATGCCAGTGGATTTGAAAGTTCTGATGAACCACATATATGAATATAAGAAAGGTGTGCGCCGTATGGTGCTCTTCACTTTCAATAAGAAATATGAGTCTTTTGCCATAACAAGATTGGAACGCCAGAACATCGATTATATCATCCAGCCCGTAGGCAATGACAGATTGAATCTCTTCTTTGGCAAGCGTGAGTGCCTGGATGCTATCCGAATGATTGTCACAAAACCATTGTGCCAGCTATCGCCAGAAGAGGACTTTATTCTCGCGCGATGCTGGGTTATGACATCTGCGCCCAATGCGAAAGATATTGCGAGCGCAAGAGGAAGGCTTGCTAAGCTTGAGGCTTGGCAAGCCTTCTTTGTTGTACTATAGCAGGAAATACAGGGAGACTCATACTATTTAGAGCTTTTTTCTCATTATAAATAGGGAGTGAATACGAGCTAAGTCATTATCGGATACCTACTTCTAAGTATAAAAATGTAAAAATCATTATTTCTCGGTATTGTACAGTTTCTAAATAACCCTTACCTTTGCACCCCGAAATTACTTGATGCCAAATTATCATCAAGACGAGATAAGAATATAAAGGAAAAAAGGATTAGAAATAAATATGAGAAAGAAAATTGGAAAAATCAAGAAGAAGCATGTGTTCCTGGCATTGCTTGCCATCGTGCTCTTCTCGGGAATGGTGAAGGCGTACAATGCCTGGATAGGTACCACGCGCATCGCATTCCTCAACTATCAAGCCATTGCCTTGGGGCAGATTGCCAATGCCAACGACAATGGAATGATAAAGCTCAGTGAGATTACTACCGATGATTTTGATCATCTCGAAGATTACGACATGATTCTGGTGAACGGAATGGGACTGCGTATCGACGAGAACCAGCGCAAGCAGTTGGAAGAGGCTTCCTACAAGGTGCCAACCCTGACTCATGCAGCTACCAACCCAGCCAACAATATCGTATCGGTAGATAACTTCGATGCAGATTATCTGATGCAGTACATTGAGAACGGCAGCAAGAAGAATTATCACAGCATGCTTGCTTATATCCGTAAGTTTATTGACGGAAAGAAGTTCATGGCTCCAGAACCGGAACGTGTGGATGAGCGACCAAACTATCTTCTGACTCATTTCGACCCGAAAGATGAAAAGGGCGATGAACTGGGCTTCAACAGCATCCGCGAATATAATGCCTTTCTGGCAAAGAACGATTTATATAAGAAAGGTGCTCCTACCATCTTGCTCACCGGTTTTATGGGTGCGGCTCCTGATATGGAGAAGGCTTTCGAGAAGAAGGGATTCATGGTGTATCGCATCAACCAGCTGCAGAGCTTTATCGCCGGTCATCATGCCGACAGTATCCAAGCGAATGCCGTAGTGAATATGGCGCACGGCAGACTGGGCGATTACTTCGTAGAGTTCCTGAAGCAGAAGAATATTCCTCTGTTCTCACCTCTTAATATCAACCGCTTGACCACCGATTGGGAGAACGACAAGCAGGGAATGAACGGCGGCTTCATGTCGCAGAGCATCGTGACTCCGGAGATTGATGGTGCCATCCGTCCATACGTGGTTTTCGGACAGCGCATCAACAAGGAGGGCTTGCAGGAGGTTTACGGCATCCCAGACAGAATGGAGAGTTTCGTGGAGAGCGTGCAGGGCTATGTGAATCTGAAGAACAAGAAGAACAGCAGCAAGCGTATCGCCATCTTCTACTTCAAGGGTCCGGGTCAGAATGCACTTACCGCTTCGGGAATGGAAGTGGTTCCATCGCTCTACAATCTCCTGATTCGCTTGAAGAATGAGGGATACAATGTAGGCAAGTTGCCAGCCAATCCTCAGGAGTTAGCAAAGATGATCCAGGCTCAGGGTGCCGTCTTCGGAACCTATGCGAGGGTGCTTATACCCAATTCCTCCAGTCGGGACATCCTGCCCTGGTTACCGCCCAGCAGTTTGCCGGATGGACCCAGAAGGCTTTGTCTAAGAAGATGATCAAGGAGATGAATCAGCTCTATGGTTCCTTCCCTGGCAAATATATGGCTACCGATGACGGTAAGTTGGCGGTGGCAAGACTGCAGTTTGGTAATGTGGCTCTGCTTCCACAGGTGATGGCAGGTGTGGGAGGCGACTCCTTCAAGATTGTGCATGGTACCGACCAGGCACCACCTTACACTTATGTTGCCTCTTATCTCTGGGCACGTTATGGTTTCAGTGCCGATGCACTCATCCATTTCGGAACCCATGGTTCGCTGGAATATACCCCTAGAAAGCAGGTGGCACTCGACAGCAACGACTGGAGTGACCGATTGATTGGTGTGTTCCACATCTTTATATATATACCATCGGCAATGTGGGCGAGGCGATGATTGCCAAGCGCCGCACCTATGCCCAGACCCAGAGTTATCTCACCCCTCCTTTCAAGGAGAGCGAATTGCGACAGACCTATAAACAGTTGAGCGATGCCATCCAGTCATACGAGAAGAAGGCATCTGCCGAACAGTCGCTGAAAGTGAAGGCGTTGACCGTGAAGATGGGAATCGCCCGAGAACTGGGGCTCGATGCCAAGCAGATGAACAAGCCTTATTCTGCAGATGAAATCGCGAGAGTGGAGAACTTTGCTGAAGAGTTGGCAAACGAGAAGATTACCGGCAAACTCTATACTCTGGGGGTGCCATACGATAATGATGATGTCCGCACCAGTGTCTATGCGATGGCTACAGATCCTATTGCCTACGGAATGTTGGCAGTAGATAAACTGAAAGGTCGTGCCCAGGAGGGTGTGGAGAAGCACAAGCAGCTTTTCGACCGTCTCTATCTGAGCAAGGCACGCAATACCGTGACCCAGCTTCTGGGTTCAGCCTCGGTTTCTGATGAATACATCTGCCGTTATGTAGGAATCACTCCTGCCGAACTCCAGATGGCTCGTAAGGTAGAGGCGATGCAGGCTGCTCCGGATCCTATCCAGATGATGATGCAGATGGCAGACCAGATGGTGGAGCGAAGGAGGCGAAGCCGAAGAAGGTGGACCACCGTACGGTAAGCGAGCTCCGTGCTGCCAAGGTTTCTCATAAGAAGAAGGTTCCGCAGATGAGTCGTGAGGCTTTCGAGAAGATGGAACAGACCGGTCGCTTCCCAGACAAGATGATGGAAGCTATCAAGAAGGGACAGAAATGGTATCAGGATGATCTGAAGAAGGCGAAGATGGCGAAAGCGGCAAGGGCAAGGCATCTCAGTCGGGAAAAACTTCTAAAGATAAGGGTATGATGATGTCGAAAGCACCTAAATATACCCGTCAGCAGATTCATCTGGCTCAGGCTATCACTACCGTAGAGCATGCCTTGCAGAATGTGGGCAAGTATTCGGAGGCGCTTCGTCAGAGTCCGCTCAACGAGATGTCTTCTCTGATGAATGCCTGAATGGCGGCTTTACCGCTCCATCTCCTGGTGGTGATCTGATTGTGAATCCGAACACCCTGCCTACCGGTAGGAATCTCTTCTCCATCAATGTGGAGAATACACCGTCGGAGGATGCCTGGGAGAAGGCGAAGGAACTTTGCGACAATACCATCAAGATGTATTGTGAGCGACATAAGGGTGAATATCCTCGTAAGGTGAGCTACACACTCTGGAGCAGCGAGTTTATCGAAACAGAGGGTGCCACCATCGCTCAGATTCTCTATATGCTCGGTGTAGAACCGGTAAGAGATGCCTTCGGTCGTGTTACCGATCTGCGTCTCATCCCATCCAAGCAGTTGGGCCGTCCTCGCATCGATGTCGTGGTTCAGACTTCCGGTCAGCTCCGCGACCTGGCAGCATCCCGTCTCTTCCTCATCAACAAGGCGATAGAGATGGCGGCAAATGCCAAGGGTGACAAGTACGACAACCTGGTGAAAGCCGGTGTTACCGAATCGGAACGGGTGCTCGTAGAGAAGGGCATGTCGCCAAAGGAGGCACGCGAGGTGAGTATGTATCGAGTGTTTGGAGGCGTAAACGGCAACTATGGCACCGGCATCCAGGAGATGGTAACCGCAGGCGATCGCTGGGATAAGGAGAGTCAGATTGCCGAGGTCTATATGAACAATATGGGTGCCTTCTATGGTGATGAAAAGAACTGGGAGACCGTTCGCAAGGCTGCTTTCGAGGCTGCGCTGACCCGTACCGATGTGGTGGTTCAGCCACGACAGAGCAACACCTGGGGTGCTTGAGTCTCGACCACGTATATGAGTTTATGGGAGGTATGAACCTTGCAGTGCGCAACGTAACCGGTAAGGATCCGGATGCTTATCTCGCCGACTATCGCAACCACAGCAATATGAGAATGCAGGAGGTGAAGGAGGCTATCGGCATCGAGGCAGAACCACCATCTTCAACCCTGCCTATATCAAGGAAAAGATGAAGGGTGGAGCCAGCAGTGCCAGCACATTCGCCGAAATCGTAACCAATACCTACGGCTGGAATGTGATGAAGCCAAAGGCGATTGACAAGGAGATGTGGGACGAGATATATAATGTATATGTCAAGGACAAGTACCATCTCGGTACCAAGGAGTTCTTCGACAAGCAGAATCCGGCTGCGCTGATGGAGATGACCGCGTGATGATGGAGAGTGCCCGCAAGGAATGTGGAAGGCTACTCCTCAGCAGCTCAAGGACATCGCCAAGCTCCATACCGAGACGGTGAATAAGTATAAGCCATCTTGCTCGGGCTTCGTTTGCAACAACGCTAAGCTCCGCGACTATATCGCCAGCAAGACCGATGCTGCTTCTGCCAAGGAATATCAGCAGAATGTAGAGCAGATCCGCGATGCTGAGGCTGCGAAGAACAGCAGCGACAAGGGTATGGTGATGAAGAAGGAGACGCTGAATGAGGATGCTCAGAAGACCACCACTGTGGTGAGCGGCATCGTAGTAGGTGTCATTGTCATCGTAGCATTCGTGATGTTGGCTATCCTCATTCGCCGAAGAAGAAAGAATATGGTAGAATAGTAAAGGGGGGATAACATATCCCCCTCAAACTAAACATTAATAAATAGTGGAGACATTAGTTTTAGTAATGATGATATTGGTTTGCTTCAGTTTTGTGCTGAAGCAGACCTTCCACGGAGTGAAGGAGATTATGATCATCTCGGTGCTTGTAGCCTTCTTCGTGGGAATGACCTGGCCATTCGCCATTGAGCAGTCGAAGACGCAGATTGCGGCTTGGATAGCCGACCAGAAGCTGATGCTCGATATGGCGGTGCTGCTGAGTATCGACGTGGCACTCACGATGCTTTTCTGTGTGCACCACGTAGATCTGAAGACTTCGGAACATGTGAGCCACCGCAAATGGGTGTTCTTCATCTTCCTGAAGTTCTTTCCGGGTTTGCTGGTTTTCCCAGTGCTGTTCAGTGTTCTGGTGATGACCATCTTCCTGCTTCCCGGCGTATCGTTCCAGGTGGTAGCATGGGTGCTTGCCGTAGTGCTGCTGGTTTTGACTCCAGTATTCACCTACGGTTTGAGATGGCTCTTGCCGGAGCGACCAATCCGCTTGGAACTGCTTTTCCTGGTAGAGGTGCTGCTCGGATTGATGGGCATCATCGGTACGGTGAATGGCAGGACTGCGTGGCAGGTTCAACAGTTTCGATGCCCTCTCGCTTCTCGGCGTCATCGCCATCGTCATCGTAGGAATGGCAATCGGATGGGCAATTTACAATTATCAAATTAAAAAATATAGAGTATAATGAATTACATATCAGACGTATTGTTTTGGATTTCCACAGGCATGCTGGTTCCTGTGATTATTTTGTTGATTTTCTTCTTCCTCAGAGCCTTGCTGCTCCTCGGAGGTTTCTTCGGACAGTATCTTGTAAAGCGCAAGTCGGGTGCGGAGATTCGTGAACAGATGAACACCCTGACACTCGATAACATCGATACCTTGGGCGATCGCTTGCCAAAGAACAAGCAGGCTGTCATCGTTTCTTATATGAAGAAACTCGTGGACAACCGTCAGAGCAAGGCGCAGGTGAACCGCATCCTCGACCAGTATGCCCAGTTTGTTGAGAAGGATCTTTCTCTTCCTTCTACACTCCTGAAGATGGGTCCGATGCTCGGTTTGATGGGTACCTTGATTCCGATGGGTCCAGCCCTGGTAGGTCTTTCTACCGGTGATATTGCTTCGATGGCTTACAATATGCAGGTGGCTTTCGCTACCACCGTAGTGGGATTGTTCTCGGCAGCCATCGGTTTTGTAACCAAGCAGACCAAGAACCGCTGGTACACCGAGGATATGAATAACCTCGAGTTTATGGCAGACCTTGTAAGTGAAGAGTAAAGAACGAAGAGTGAAGAATTCAATAGTAATAATTTATGAGACAAAGACGTAGAAGTCGTCTCTCGCATGATGGCGAGGATGATGATCCGATGAGCGTAGTGAGCAACCTCTTCGATGTGGCGATGGTATTTGCCCTCGCCCTGATGGTAGCCCTCGTTTCGCGCTATAATATGACGGAAATGTTCAGCAAGGATAACTTCACGATGGTGAAGAACCCTGGCAAGGAGAATATGGAAATCATTACCAAGGATGGACAGAAGATCAATCGCTATACTCCTTCAGAAGACCAGAGCCAGAAGTCGGGCAACAAGGGAAAGAAGGTGGGCATTGCTTACCAGCTGGAGAATGGCGAAATCATCTATGTTCCGGAAGATAAATAATCGGGGATTGCAAATTCCCTCAAACAGAAAATATTATTGTAACTAAAAGAAAAATAAAGAAAAATGAAAAAGTTTAAGACAATGATGGCCATGATGTTGGCTTTGGTTTCTATGTGTGTAGCATTCAGCTCTTGTAGCAGTGATAATGATGACAATAATGGTGCTGGCTCTTCAGCAACAGCAGAACAGGTTGTTGGTACTTACGTTGGTGAAACAATGTCTATTGCTTTGGCAGGTCAGGGTGATATGGACCCATTGGAGAATGCAACTTTTAAGTTGGAAAAAGTTGATGATAGTCATGTAAATATCATCCTTCCTGCATTTGGATCTGCACCTATGGCTTTACCTTCAATTACAGTGAAGAATCTTGCTGTAACAGAGTCAAATGGTACTTATTCTATTCCTGAAACCAGTTTTGATCAAACATTGGAAAATGGCAAAGGTATTTCTAAATCAGCTATTAAAGCAACTATAAAAGATGGTAAAATGCAGATTACTTTTGTTTTGAAGTATGGTAATATGCCTTTTGTTATGAACTGTTCTTCGAATGCAACAAAGAAGTAATTGTCGATGAAACAAAAGATATTCGCACTATTCCTGATCCTTTGCGGATTGTGCCTGAATCTGAAAGCTGAAACCCAGGGCGATGTCGTGTAGAGTGCTCGATGATTCGGGCGCACCTCTGGCGGGTGCTACCGTCCAGATGGTGAATGCCAAGGGAGGAGTAACAACTGATGAAGACGGATATTTCCGCATTCCTTACAGCAAGGAGGGAGCGGTGAGAGTGAAGGTGAGCTTTGTGGGCTATCAGACTCAGACTTTCGTACTGAAAGCGGATGAGAGAAAAGGTGAGCAGCATGTTCTTCGTCTTCAGCCGGATGCTACAGCCCTCGATCAGGTGGTTGTTACCGCTACCCGAACTCCGAAGGCTTTGAAGGATGCTCCTGTGGTAACCCGTCTGATTACTGCCAATGATATCAAGATAGCTGATGCTACCAATATCCAGGACCTCCTCACCGAGCAGATGCCGGGTCTGGAATTTGGCTATGCCATGAATCAGGAGACTTCTCTCAACATGAATGGTTTCGGTGGAAACGCCGTGCTCTTCCTCGTAGATGGTGAGCGATTGGCTGGCGAAACCATGGATAACGTAGATTACAGCAGATTGAATCTGGATAATGTGGGACGTATCGAGATTGTGAAAGGTGCTGCTTCGGCGCTCTATGGCGCCAGTGCCGTAGCCGGAGTCATCAACATCATCTCCCGTGAAAACAGCGAACCTTGGACTGCCAATGTCAACACCCGCTACAACGACTTCAACAAGGAGTGGCGCCACGGCGGAAGCTTCAGCTTCAATGCCGGGAAATGGAATTCGCAGACCAGCATCCAGCGCACTACATCAGATGAGGTGCAGCTCACCAGTCCTTTCGATACAGAATCCAATATCCTCCATATCTATGGTGGCGAGACCTTCAATGTGAAGGAGCGTCTTACCTACAAACTCTCTAACAAGGTGAAGCTGATAGGTCGTGGAGGCTATTTCGCCCGTATCAGCAATCGCAGCAACTACGATGACCACTATAAGGATTATTCTGCCGGACTGAAGACCGTGATGAATCTCTCGGAGAATGATAATCTGGAGATTTCATACGGCTTCGACCAGTATGACAAGACCCGATTTGTGAATAATGAGCGCACTCACGATCACGATTATACCAATCGTCAGAACATCGTCCGTGCCCTCTATTCCCATATCTTCGGCAAGAACACATTGACGGCAGGTGCAGATTTCCTGAACGATTATCTCACCACCTATCAGTTTGCCAACAATGGTTCCAAGACTCAGAATTCATACGATGCCTTTGCCCAGTTCGATTACAATCCTTTGCAGTGGTTGAACATCGTGGCAAGTCTTCGTCATGATTACTTCTCTGCATCCAGCCAGCATGCTACCACCGGTCGTCTGGCTCTGATGACCAAGTGGAAGGGCTTTTCCATCCGTGCCAACTATGCCGGTGGATTCCGTGCCCCAACCCTCAAGGAGATGTATATGAACTTTGATATGGCAGGCATGCAGATGATTTATGGCAATCCGGATCTGAAGCCGGAGAAGAGCGACAACTTCAACCTGGCGCTGGAGCATACCGGCAGGGTGAAGAATGCTGGCTTCTTTACCGGTCAGTATAGTCTTACCCTGATGGGCTATTATAATAAGTATGATAAGCGCATCACTACTGAGGATTATGCCGATTATACCCCGGGAACCGGTCAGCCGGATGTGGCTTCCCGTTATTGCAACGAGGATGGAGTAGAGGTGAGCGGCATCGACTTCAGTGCCCAGTACCGTTCGGATATGGGACTCGGTGTGAAACTCGACTACAGTTATCTCCATGTGGGTGGCAGAAGCGTAGATTCCAGTTCTCACAGCCTCGTCCGCATTCAGCTACCTGGCGTCTCGACTACGATCGCCAGCTCTGTTCGTTCTATCGCATCAATGCCGCTCTGTCGGGCAGATACCTGTCCTCTCCAGATACGAACATCGAGAAGCATGACAGCAGTTATCAGTTGTGGAAGTTCACGCTTCAGCAGCGATTCCTGGATGCCGTCAATCTGAACTTTACGGTAGATAATCTCTTCGATTATACACCAGAGAAGTATTATTGGAGTTCGGCGATGACCACCGGTCGCACCTTCACGGTAGGCTTTCTATCGATATCGACCGTTTCGTAAAGGTATTCTAATAAAAATAGTAGGGTGGACCAGTCTTCCATCCTGCTTCTTTTCTGATAGCACCGCCCTAACTATATAAAAATAGGTAGTTAGGGCGGTGTTATCGTTTATAGGTGCGCCCTAACTATGTTAAAAAAGATAGTTAGGGCGGTACTATCCTTGCAGATTTCATTTTTTTTGTTTATCTTTGCACCGATAAAATTTAGTATAAATGAAATAAAATCAGAAAGTTATGGATGCAAACGGAATGATAGGACGTGAATATGAGCAGAAACTCATTCTGGAACGTTGTAAAAGCAACAAGGCAGAACTGATAGCTATCTATGGTCGTAGGCGCGTAGGAAAGACTTTTCTGGTTCGAAAAATATTCAACGACCAGTTTGCCTTTTCCTTTATTGGTATGTATGAAGTGAGCCGTGCGGTACAGCTGGAGCAGTTTCGGATGGCGTTGGCGCAGTATGCTAAGCAGACCGTGCCCAAGCTGAAAACCTGGTTTGAGGCTTTTGCTGCTTTGCGTGAATATCTGTCGGGCTTATCTCTGCAGGAACCGATTGTTCTGTTCTTTGATGAGTTGCCTTGGATGGATACGCCCAAAAGCAATTTTATCGCAGCTTTCAGTTATTTCTGGAATTCATGGGCTTCTATGGTCCCTCAACTGAAACTTATCGTCTGTGGTTCTTCCACCACGTGGATGTTGGCTAAGTTTATAGGCGATAAGGGCGGATTGTATGGTCGCGTTACCCGGCAGATCTATCTGGCTCCATTCTCTCTGGGCGAGACAGAGCTGTTCTTAAACGAATTGAAAGACCTTGCTCTTACCCGCCAGCAGGTATTGGATGTGTATATGATATTGGGTGGTATTCCTTATTATCTTGATATGCTGGAGCGTGGTGTGCCGTTAGATGTGTGCATCGACAGACTGTTTTTCTCGCAGGATTCGCCATTACGTGGAGAATTCGATTTCCTCCTTCCGTTCCCTCTTTAATGACTCCAAGCATTATCGCAAGATAGTAGAGGTGCTTTCTGAAAAAATGAAGGGGATGACCCGTAAGGAATTGATGGATGAGTTGAAACTGAAAGGCGGTGGACAGTTATCAGAAATCCTGGAGAATCTGAAGAAATGCGATTTTATCAGGAAATATGCTACCATAGGAAAGAGTGAAAGGGATGCCCTATATCAGTTAACTGACTTATACTCATTGTTCTATACCCGTTTTGTGGCAAATAACAGTGGGCAGGATAAGAACTTCTGGAGTAACATGCGCAATTCGGGAAGTAGAACAGCCTGGAGCGGTTATGCTTTCGAACAGGTATGCCTACATCATATCCCACAGATCAAGAAGGCATTGGGTATTTCTGGTGTTTTGGCGAATGTTTATTCCTGGTCCTGCCGTCCTTTTGTAGATTCTACTGGTGCAGAATGGCGAGGAGGTCAGATTGATATGCTGATAGACCGTGCTGATGGAGCTATCAATATCTGTGAGATGAAATATGCCAAGGATGAGTTTGTGATAGATGCCAGCTATGAGCAGCGGCTGCGTGACAGGATGTCTTCCTTCTCTGTGGCGACCAAGACGAAGAAGGCATTGCTGCATACTTTCATCACGACTTATGGGGTGAAGCAGAATATGCATAGTGGATTGGTGAATAGTGAGGTAAGGATGAATGATCTCTTTGGATAAATGGTATTTTAATATCCGTTTTCAAAACTGATACTGCCCCATGAGATAGGGGGCAGGTCGGTGAAAAACGTTGAAAAATCGCCTAGAACCATCTCTTCTTCATTTTCTTCAAGAAATCCTTGGTGATAGGGAAGCCGGAGGCATCACCTATTACGGAGTCGGTATAACAGAAGGGACATTCAGCTGTAGGCGGCTCATCAGGGAGGTAATCCGTGATTTCGGATGGCGAGAAGATTTCGCCGCAGAAGAAACAGCCGCACTTTTCAGACTTCTCAATCTGTTCCTTGTTGCTGAAGCTGCAATCGTGAGCCTGGCGGACAATCCTGTCTTTCTCCTCCTCTTCTTTCTGCTTTTTCTCAGCCTTTTCCAAATACCCCTTGAATCGTCTCTGAAGATAGAGCGGCACATGATAGTGAGGGGCGAAGACATACAGCGACGGAACGTGGTCGTGGTATTCGTATCCGGGACCATCTATCACGGTATAGCTGTCATCCGTTTCATCGTATGGCAGTTCATCCAATCCCCTTTTATCCTTGGCAGCCTGGTTTCTCTCCCAGATCCATTCGGTGGTAAGCGGAGTACCGACAGCGATGGCAAGTTTCACCTCATTGCCACGATATACTTCCACGATGTCACCTTTCTGGAATCTAATCTGTTCTGCGTTTCTGCCTCGGAAGGTCTCGTCAGGATGACGGTCGTATGCAGGCAAATCGCAGACTCCGGGATAGTAAATGCTGAAACGCGAACAGCAGTAAGACCGGTCGATCAGTTTTCCCTCACCGTCATACACTCTTTCAGAAAGACATTCGCGGTCGTAGTGCAACAGTCCCATTGGAATTTCCGAGATATAATAGCAGAAGGTATCCAGCGGATAGTCGTCTTCCTCCTTCATCTTTTTGCGGTACTGGACATCCTGGTGCATCAGTCTCTCTGCCTCCTCCAAAGTTGTAGTGAAGGCTTGCGGACAATAGGTGTTCACCTTATATTTCGGATAATGTGAACGCTTTTTCTCCTCCAGTCTTCTGTTTCTAAAACTTCGAGCTTGAAGATGGCAGGAACATCCCGATGCTGTGGATGTTCAGCCAATTGCTTGAATTCTTCGTATGTCATGGGATGGTTATTTTAAGAATTTATGAAACTTGAGAATCTGAGATCTAAGTTCAGGTATTCTGATGCCTTCAGAGTCTTTGCCTTCTTGATTGTTAAGATTCCTTTTGGTGATAGTTTTATGAATTTTCAGTTTTCTCATGTCCGACTTGCCGTTAGCTTTATGGTTCCACCAAGGCTTGGGATATGCATGTCTTTTTTTTGTATCTCGTGCCATCGCAGTTCTGGATAAAGATTTCCAATACTAATCCATCCATTTGACAATTATGCGGGATGTTGATGGCACGTCTTTGGATATCCATTTCGTAGAAGATACTTCCGTCCTTTTTGCAGAGCACGATGTCCAGATAGTCTGGCATATCAGGTATAGTTCCAGGCTCTGACATTTGTGGTTGAAACTCCCCAAACTCTTCCTTCACATACTCGAATAGTCCCCGAGTATATTTTTCGATATCCACCCCTACATATCGAGTATAGGTGTATTTGATAATACATAAAGACATTTTATTTGCCATTTTATTCTTTCTTTTTGGTTATACCTTTATAATATAGTAATATGAAGGGAAAATTTCAAAAAAAAGCGCCAATATTTTGAAAAAAAGTATTGGCGCTTGATTATTGAATTAGCGGCTTATAAGTCCGCCCTAACTATGTTAAAAAAGGTAGTTAGGGCGGTGGTATCCTAAGTGAGGTAAGGATGAGTGCCCTTTTCTTAGTCTTTTAATGTAGCCAAAGGTATAACCTTTACTCCATCTTCCCGGGTATAAGCCATTTCGCCTCCTGTCATGACAATCAGCAGGTCTGGCTCTCTGAGTGGCATCTGATGCTCTGTCTTGTTCTTCTCACGAATCAGATCCCGTAGTTGCAGGAGATGCTTGGCACCATCTTCTATCTCCCGACTACCCAACTTGCATTCTATCAAGCATAGCGGCCATCTGCAAGATGAAGCACGATGTCTGCCTCCAGGTCATAGCGGTCGTGATAGTAAGAGACTCTACCTCCCAAGGCTTGCGAATATACCTTCAGGTCGCGAATGCACATACACTCGAATATGAAACCAAAGGTTCGAAGGTCTAATTCCATTTCTTGGTGACATACCCAAAGCAGCAACAGCTATGGAAGGATCTACAAAGCAACGCTTGGCTCCCGAACGGATTGCAGCGGCTGAGCGGATTGCCGGACACCATGCCTCCACATCTTCTATGACAAACAATCGTTGCAGGGCAGAAACATAATCATCAAATGTTGGCATCGACGTTTTCTCCATTTCTACCGTGATGTCTGCCAACATCTTGGATTTCTTGACGAGGGTGCAGATGTTCCGGGCATAAGAACGCATGATGAGTCGAGCCAAAGCTGGCTGTCTTCTTACGCCATCTACCTTGATATATCTTCATCGCAAATCACATTTACGTAATCCTGTGCTATCAGTAATTGTGCCTCCTGCGAAGTGACGTCCAGTGATGCTGGCCAACCGCCTCGGCAAGCAGCGAAAATCAGTTTCTCCACGGTCATGTCTGACAGCAATCCGTCAATATCGTAAGCTGGGTCATCAAACAATAAACGTAAAGATATGGAGCCTGTTGATTCCTTTGACTCATAAAGGCTCATAGGATACATGGGCATCTTGGAGATGCGGCCAGTACCCGTATGCATGATTTCTCCGTTTTTGTCTTCGACGACTGTAGAACCGGTTAAGATAAACTGACCTTTCTGGTTTCGCTCATCTACGGTATTCCGAACAGCATCCCATAAAACTGGTGCTACCTGCCACTCGTCTATCAGTCGTGGTGTTTCGCCTTTGAGCAGCAAGGATGGTTTGGTGCGTGCCGTCGCCAAATATCCTTCACGCTTATCTGGATCTTGCATCTTGATTACGCTCTTTGACTGCTGCATGGCCGTAGTGGTTTTTCCGCACCATTTTGGTCCAACAATCTGTACTGCTCCAAAGGCTTCCAAACGAAGTTGGAGCATTCTGTCTGCTATTCTATCTAAATACTTCATGTTCAATATGTTTTTGTTTGCAAAGATAGTAATAAATGGTGGAATCTACAAATAATTTTGTATTTTTGTGGTATTTTATTTTGTGTTTTAACGGTATTTTACTTTGTATTTTTGCGGTACTTTACTTTGTGTTTTTGCGGTAAACGGTATTTTAATGTCCGTTTTCATAACTGATACTATTCTTAGGAGGAAAATAAAAACCTCAAATCCGCAACCGCCCTCATAAGATGACACAGAGGTCAAAAAGGTAGCGGCACAGCGGCAAAAGAGGGCGCAACGCAGCAAAAATCGCCACAAAGACGCATAAAATCCCCTTACCCACCACGCGACTTGAGGCAATACGCAGAATCACGACCATAAGTTGTCGGTGTTATCCAAAGTCATTCTGGAACACATCAGCATAAGCGTTGTTGCATGAATAGATATTCAGCACATACTGCCTTGATGTCCTGATCCACTTTTGCTGGCACAGAGATGAACCTGAAGACAAACGCCTTGATGCGGCTTGTTGCTTTGAGTCCGAACCTCTTCACGTCAAGCCTCGCCATGATGAATT